>OOBR01000336.1_pt1 | contig 52353 bp, 39 predicted proteins | sample 1671281 | NCBI WGS metagenome assembly OOBR01 (sample SAMN06348140, study PRJEB24527) | human gut metagenome | biome: human gut; feature: ankylosing spondylitis patient; material: feces | host: Homo sapiens | place: China | collected 2015-10
CGGCGGACGCTCCGGCGCCCCGCGCGGCGCAGGCCGTCCCCCGCGTCAGCCCCGCGATGCTGCCCCCCGCGTGTGGCAGCCCAAGGCTCCGGCCCGCTCCGACAACCTGAGCTTTGAGGACATGATGAGCCGCTTCAAGAGCCAGAGCGAGGAAAAGATGGCGGATCTGGACCACGAGACCAACAACCGCCGCGGCGGCGGTTATGCCCCGCGCAGCCGTCGCGGCCGCTGAGCAGCCGATCAGAATGCACAGAACAGACCTGTCCCCTGGTCGGGCGGGTCTGTTTTTTCGCCCAAGAGGAAAAGAAAGGAACCACCATGCCTGCAAAATTTGAACTGATCGCCCCCTGTTTCTTCGGGTGCGAGTCCACCGCAAAATTTGAACTGAACCGCATCGGCGCGGAGAACATCCGGGTGGATGACGGCCGCCTGACCTTCTCCGGCGGTGCGGAGATGATCGCGGCAGCCAACCTGCACCTGCGCACCGTGGAGCGCGTGATGCTGCTGCTGGCCCGCTACAAGGCGTCCACCTTTGATGAACTGTTCGACGGCGTGTACAGCGTCCCCTGGGAGGATCTGCTGCCGACGGATGCGGCCTTCCCGGTCACCGGCTCCTCGCTGGACAGCCAGCTTTCCAGCGTGCCCGCCTGCCAGAGCATCATTAAGAAGGCTGTGGTCAAGCGCCTGATGGCCAAGCACCACACCTCCGTGCTGCCGGAGAGCGGCACCGAGTACAAGATCCGCTTTATGCTGCGCAAGAACGTGTGCGAGATCATGCTGGATACCACCGGCGAGGGCCTGCACAAGCGCGGCTACCGCCGCAACGCCATGGAGGCCCCCATCCGCGAGACGCTGGCCGCTACCATTGCCGACCTGGGCCGTGTGCGCCGGGACAGCCTGGTGGAGGACCCCTTCTGCGGCAGCGGCACCCTGCTCATTGAGGCCGCCCAGAAGGCCATGAACATCGCACCGGGCCTCAAGCGCCGCTTTGCTGCCGAACGCTACAGCTTTGTGCCGGCCGCTGTGTGGGCCGAGCAGCGCCAGAAGGCTCTGGCTGAATCCAAGCTGGATGTGGGCTTCGAGGCCTTTGGGTATGATATCGACCCCGCCGCCGTGGCGCTGGCCAACGCCAATGCCAAGCTGGCCGGTGTGGAAAAGCGCTGCCACTTTGAGGTGGCTGATGTGGCGGATTTTGCCGCAAAGCAGGAGGCCATCGTGCTGACGAACCCCCCTTACGGTGAGCGCATGAGCACCATTGAGGGCGCGGCCAAGCTGGCCCGCACCCTGGGCCGTCAGATGGAGGCGAACCCCTGCGCCGGTGTGTACGCCATCACCGCTGACATGGACTTTGAGGCCCACTACGGCAAGCGCGCCAACAAGCGCCGCAAGATGTACAACGGCATGATTCCCTGCCAGCTGTATATGTACTACAACGCCCCCAAGTTCGAGCACACCGCAAAGCCGATGCCCAAGTCCGGCTTTGACGGCAAGCGCCGTTTTGACAAGAAGGACTGAGCCTGAAAAATGTGCCCGGCCTGAAAAATAAGCCCTGCAAGCCGCACCGGAACTGCCCGGTGCGGCTTTTTGCATGGTTGCCGGAAAAATTCGGGAAATTCCGGAACGAATGACCCCACGACCCCTGCCGGAGAAAAGGACGAATGCAAACAAAGTTTTATGAAATGTTATGAACAAGATGAGACAAATTCATGGAGAATTTACACTCCTACCGTTGCACAGCGGAACAAAATAGATTATACTTACCTTATTACCATGACCTGTGCAGCCTGTGGCGGAAAGGAACGGTGCCCCCTATGAAGGGTCGAATGAAACCCTATCTTCCGGAGTTGACCATCCGTGATTATAATATCTACCTCCAGTATCTCCGAGGCGTGCGGCGGCAGCTGTACACCGAGTTTGGCTGGTATTCCTGCCATCTGCTGCGGTACAATGGCGTGGTGTTTGCCATTTTGTCCGACAGCCTTGCCGGGCGTGCGGCCACCTGCCAGCGTCAGCGGGTGCCGGGCACCCTGTGCTGGCGCAGGATGATGTGCCAGACGCAGGGCATCCGGCAGGCGGCACAGGTGGAAGTGCTGCTGGGCTGGCACAACCTGCAGGACCGACGGCCGGATGAATTGCGGCCTGCCAAGCGGCTGCGCCGCGCGCTGGACCGGGTTCTGCTGCGCCGTGCCTACGAGCGGGTCGTGCAGCAGAACCCGGCCCTGGAACGCCTGTTCGGGCAGGAGCGGGACCAGGCCGTGGTGCAGATGAACCTGAATGCCAAGAACTACAACCTGGCTGCAGAGCCCATGAGCAATGTTTATGGCGCGCTGTATTCCACCCTCGCCACCGATGACCCCAACCAGCGCAAGAGCATGCGCTACATCGGCAGCAGCATTGGGCGCATCTTTTACCTGATGGACAAGGCCGAGCGCTTTGAAGCCGACAAGTGCAGCGGTCGGTACAACGTGTTTGTGGTCAATGACCTGATGGGGCAGGCCTCGGCCGTGGAAAATGCCCGTCGGCAGGCGCTGGCCGCCGCCAACGACCTGATGCGGGTGTACAGCATGCTGGATGTCAAACTCAACCGCAGCCTGCTGGATAATATCATGCTGCTGGGCCTGCACCACGCGGTGGAACCGCTGGAAGTGGGCGCAGAGCAGGAAAACTGGGAGATCCCATGAAAAAACAGAACCGAAAAAGCTGGGCCATGGCCTATTGCGGCATGGCGGCGGCGCTGTGCGTCGCGCTGATGCTGCTGGGGGCCGTGATCCCCATTGCCATGTTCATTGCGCCTGCGCTGGCAGGGTTTCTGATCGCGACAGTGTGTGTGGAGTGCGGGCGCACCATGGCGCTCACAGCCTACGCGGCGGTCAGCCTGCTGGCGCTTTTGTTTGTGCCGGACAAGGAAGTGGCCCTGATTTTCGTGTTCCTGCTGGGGTATTACCCGCTGGCAAAACCCCGGTTCGACCGCATCCGCCCGGCCGTGCTGCGGTGCGTGTGCAAGCTGCTGCTGTGCAACGCCGCCGTGCTGGCGATGTACGGCCTGCTGCTGGTGCTCATCCCGGCGGGCAGCATCTCACAGGAGCTGCGCGCCACGGCGTGGATAGTTACCCTGTCCACGCTGGCCATGGGCAACGTGGCCTTTTTGCTGTACGACCGGGCTCTGCACAACCTGCTCATGCTGTACCGGTTGGTGTGGCAGCCCAAGCTGCACCGGATGCTGGGCATGCACTGAGAACGATTGTTGCACAGCAGTTGCACAAAATGGGAAAGTGTGGTATACTGAACCACCAGCAGCCCACAGGGGCCGCAGAAAGAGGGAATGCAAAACCACCAGTTGACGCAAAGCGCCGGGCCACGCGGGTGACAGCCGCGAGGGTGACGAGGAGAGGAATCATCGAAAATTTCGGCGGATGTTTCTCCGGTTGAAGGCTAGACCAGCCGCAGAGAAGGGCAAAAAACGGCAGTGATACCGCAACAGATCCCTTCAAAGAAAGCCATACAAGAACATAAACTGATAGGGAAGCTGACGGCCCCGGCTGTGCGTTTTTTCTGCGCGGGGGACGCCGGCATGGAGGTGTTTTGTATGTGTGGCATTGTTGGTTATGTCGGCAAGCGCAGCGCACAGGATGTGCTGCTGGACGGTCTGGAAAAACTGGAGTACCGCGGGTACGATTCGGCGGGGGTTGCGCTGGCTCTGGACGGCGGCATCCGCGTGGTAAAGAGCAAGGGGCGGCTGACACAGCTGCGCCAGAAACTGGCCGCACAGGCTCTGGCACAGAGCTTCTGCGGCATCGGGCACACCCGGTGGGCTACCCACGGTGAGCCCAGCGACGTGAACAGCCACCCGCATTCCACCCCGCGGGTGAGCATCGTGCACAACGGCATCATTGAAAATTACGGCATCCTCAAGGAGCGTCTGATTGCCAAAGGCGATACCTTTGAGAGCGAAACGGACACCGAGGTGCTGGTCAAGCTCATCGACAGCTGCTACACCGGCGACCCGCTGCGGGCGCTGCAGGAAGCACTGGCCAAGGTGCGGGGCAGCTATGCGCTGGCTGTGCTGTTCCGGGACCGCCCGGACACCATCTTTGCAGTCAAGCGCGAAAGCCCGCTCATCGTGGGCTGGGGCGAGGGCGAAAACTTCGTAGCGTCGGATATCCCGGCCCTGCTCAAGTATACCCGTCGCTACAGCGTGCTGGAAGAGGGCGACATGGCCGTGTGCACGGCCGAGGGCATCCGCTTCTACAATGAATTTGCCGAGCCGGTGCAGCGCCCGGTGCTGACGGCGGACTGGGATATGGAGGCAGCCGAAAAGGGCGGCTACCCGCACTTCATGCTCAAGGAGATCAACGAGCAGCCGACGGCCATCACGGCTACGGTCAGTCCCCGCGTGGAGGACGGCATGCCGGACCTGCGCATCCCGCAGCTCACCGATGAGGTGCTGCGCAGCATCGGTACGGTGCATCTGGTGGGCTGCGGCACGGCCATGCATGCCGGTATGGTGGGCAAGGCAGCCATTGAGACACTGGCCCGGGTGCCCGCCGAGGTGGACATCGCCAGCGAGTTCCGCTACCGGGACCCCATCCTGAACCCCAATGATCTGGTGATCATCATCAGCCAGTCCGGCGAGACCAGTGATACGCTGGCCGCCCTCAAGCTGGCAAAGAGCCGGGGCGTGCCGGTGCTGGCCATCGTGAACGTGGTAGGCAGCTCCATTGCCCGGGCCGCCGACTATGTGCTGTACACCTACGCCGGGCCGGAGATCGCCGTGGCCTCCACCAAGGCCTATATGGTGCAGCTGTGCGTGCTGTATCTGTTCGCGCTGCGTCTGGCCTACGCCCGGGGCCGCCTGAGCGCGGCAGAGACCCGCCGCTATACGGCCCAGCTGCTGCGGGCACCGGAGATCATCAAGGCCCGTCTGGCGGACTGTGAGCAGATCAAATACCTTGCCAGCCGCTATATGAACACCCAGAGCTGCTTCTTCATCGGACGCGGGTTCGACTACTCCCTCTCACTGGAGGGCAGCCTGAAGCTGAAGGAGATCAGCTATGTGCACTCGGATGCCTATGCCGCCGGCGAGCTGAAGCATGGAACCATCAGCCTGATCACCGACGGTGTGCCGGTGATCGCGCTGGCCACCCAGAAACAGGTGTACGAAAAGACCATCTCCAACGCCAAGGAGACCCGCAGCCGCGGTGCACGGGTGCTGCTGTTCACCACAAAGGATGCCGTGGTGCCGGAGGGCGTGGCCGATGCCGTGATCCGGTTGGACGAATATGAGGACCTGCTGATGCCCCTGCAGCTGATCGTGCCGCTGCAGCTGTTCGCCTACTACATGGCGGTGCTGCGCGGCTGCGACGTGGATAAACCCCGCAACCTCGCCAAGAGCGTGACCGTGGAATAAACTGCTGCTTACGGGAATTACGGGAACTCCCTCAGAGATGGAGCCTTTTGACAGTACGGCAACCAGAATATAATTACAACAACAGCGAGGCCCCTCTGAGCGTTTCAGAGGGGCCTCGCTGTATCTTTGTTTCAGATGAGGAAGAGCGGCTTACCAGAACCAGTAACGCTTCTTGAACGCGATGTAGGCCACCGCAATGACCACCAGCACCGCGCCGCCAGCGATGAAGAAGGTCCAGTTGATGTTGGCGAAGCGGAGATTTTCGTTGGTCAGCAGATAACGACCGGCGGTGTCCAGCGTGATCACGCCGTCTTTGTAGCTGTTCAGGTACTGCCACTTTCCGGTGGTCTCGTTGTAGAGGTACAGACGGGAGTAATCACTCTTGTCCAAATCAATGCGGGCCGAGCAGGGGACCGTCTTGCCGTCGTTCACCACGAACTCCAGGCCCTGCTCCACCTGCTGCAGTTCCAGCGAGGTGTTCAGCTCGCCGGTGGTGTTGCGCACGTCCTTGCCGGACACCTGCAGGGTGTAGCCGTCGCCCACCACGCATAGGGTCTTGCCGGTGGTGCGCAGAGAGTTGAGGATGTCGCCGGTGATCACCGGGACTTCCGACTGAGCAAAAACGACCTCATTGTCGGTGCTGTCCTGAATGGTCTGCACGGTGGGGTCCAGCGTGATCTTGTCATCGTCGCCGTTGGAAGCGTCATCGCCGTTGCTGCTGTCGCTGCCCGAGGAAGCGGAAGCAGAGCGGTTCACGATGACGGTGACCAGCGCCGTGGCTTTGCCGTTGGAAACCGTAATGGAGGTGGAGCCGGTGCCCACGGCGGTGATCACGCCGCTGGGGCTCACGGTGGCCACACTGCTGTTGCCGGACTTGTAGGTGAAGCTCTGGGAGGCCGAAGCCGGGGTGGCCTTGGCCGACAGGGTGCGGGTGGCGCCCGGCTTGAGTACCACATAGGAGGGGGTTACCGTAATGACCTGACCGCTGTTGGCGGAGGTGGTGCCGGAACTGACGGTGCCAGTGGTGTCGGTGGGGATGGCCAGCACGGTAACGGTGGTGCTGGCGGTGACCGAGCCACAGGCGGCGGTGATGGTGGCGGTGCCGGGGCTCACGCCGGTCACGCGGCCGAAGCTGTTGACGGTGGCCACCTTCTCATTGGAAGAAGTCAGGGAGATGGTGGCGTACTGCGAGGCGGACGAGGGCCGCACCTGCAGCGATGCCGACACCGAGTTGCCCACATAGATGGTGTTGGAGGACAGCGCCAGATCCATCTCGGTGACGATCATGGTGGAGTCCATGGAAACCGAAATGGTGTAAGCACAGATCTGGTTGCCTGCGGCGGCCGTCACGGTGGCGGTGCCCACGCCCACAGCCTGCACCACGCCGCTGTTGCTCACGGTAAGCACGCTGCTGTCATCGGTGAGGTAGATGACGGAGTCGGTGCTGTTGCGGGGGCGCACCGTGGGCGACAGCTGCTGGGTCTCGCCCAACAGCATATTGGAAGAATAGGTGCCGGCCTCAATGCTCTCGGCAGGCACGCTGTTGTCGCTGTTCCAGGGCAGCGACACGGCGGTGCCGGGCAGGGGCACGGCAGCCGATGCCGGCAGGGCCATGCCGCCGGCCAGCAGGCAGAGCAGTGCCGCGCCAAGGGCCAAGGTCTTTGCGGTTGATTTCATGGTTCGTGTACCTCTCTGGGTGTTAAAAATGGAGCGAAGGATTCAGCGCCGGAAACGGTGCCCGCATCAGCGGAACAGCACACCCAGAGCCTCCATTGCATATTCAAAGTAGGTGACCTGATCGTATTCCACGCGGGCGGTCACGCTCATGCCGTTGGAAAGATCGACCTTGTCGCCGCTGCGGCTCACCACATAGGTGCTGTCCGGCTTGATGGTCATCTTGTAGTACGAAGCGCTGGTGCTGGTGGTCACGTCGCTGTCGATGGCGGTCACGGTACCGGTCAGGGTGCCGTAGGAATACTCCGACAAGCCGGTGATGGCGATCTTGCACGGGTCGCCCACATGCAGCAGCGGGCGGTCGTTCACGGTGACCATGGCCACGATCTCCAGGTCATCGTTCTCGCTGGCAACGGTGGCCAGCGGGGAGCCTGCGCTCAGCACCATGCCCTCCTTGTAGGGGCTGTCCATGTGGATCACGCCGGAGGTGGGGGCATACAGATAGTAGTCGTTGGCACCGGTGTTCAGGGCGTCGATCTGCGCCTGCACGTTGTCCACGTTGCTCTGGGCGCTGGTGATGCTCTGGGAGATGGACTGCATGGTGGAGTAATACAGGGCCTGGATCTCGCTCTGGTTCTGCTCCATCAGGGTCTTGATCTGGGCGTCGGTGTAACCGGCCGCCTGATAAGCCGAAGCGTCAAAGGTCTTTTGCTCCACCTGGCTCTTGTAGGTCTCGTACTGGTAGTAGTAGGGCTGATCCTCGACACTGGTCTCACTGAAGTAGTTCGTGTCGTCCTGGATGCACTGCAGCAGCTTATTGTACTGGTCCACCTGGGTCTGGTAGATCTTGAGCTGGCTTTCTAGGTTGTCCTGCTGCATGTCCAGGTCAGTGCTCTTGATGTGGGCCACGAGGTCGCCCTCGTTCACATAGCTGCCCTCGGAGATGTACAGCTCGGTGAGGGTGCCGGAATAGCTGGACATGATGTAGGTCTTGTTGCTGGCCTGCACCGTGCCGGAGTTCTGGCTGACGTAGATGCGGTTGGTGCGGGTGCTCCACACCAGCAGAAAGATCATGAACAAGCCCACCAGAATGACAAAGGCGTATCCGTAGGGAGGTACGTCCCGGTCCATCATAATGCGGCGGTCCTGCAGATCATCGAGGTTCTGGATGGTCGTTGTCATAGTTACTTGGTCTCCATAAACACGTCGATCACGGCGTCATCGTCGTCCTGATTGACAAAAATGGTATAGGTATCGCCGCTGAGCTTGAGGTCCTTTTCAAAGGCGAGGATCTGCAGCTTGGAGCTTGCCAGCTGGCTGTAGGCCATGGGGCCGGTATAATGAGCGTACAGGCAGTTCTTCACCCGCAGCACGGCGTCCACTTCGTAGCCGGGCTCGGTCTGGGTGATCAGCTGGGTGGCCTGCTGCATCAGGTACAGCTCCGGGGCATGCTCCGGGGCCGGGCCGATCTTGATGGCCTGCACCAGCGGGCCGATGGGCTGTGCGTTGTGGCTCTTGATAAAGTTCTGCAGCTGGGTCAGCGCCACCATCATGTTGCCCAGTTCTTCGGGGGCGATGCGGCGAGACACCACGTTGGTCAGTTTGAGGGTCTTGTTTTCAGCAACTTTGATCTCGTTCATGTTGAAATACCTCTTTGTCCTATCGTTGAATTTCCTCCGCAAAGGGGAGGCCGTAATAGGCAATCACAGGCAGAGAAAGGGCAGAGCACACCTTCTCTGCTTCTGATCACCTATTACTGCAGCAGTAATGGGTGATGCGAAAAATAGAATGTGCCCGGAGGCAGGACGCCTCCGGGCACACCATAACGAGGCATTGTCACCGGTCCGGCGCTTTGCAGCGGGGCCGGAAAACACACTGCATATCGTTTTTTGTCGGGGCTGAGATACCACAGGGCACTCTGCCGTCTGCCATACTTGTCAGGCACCTTGCGGCTGCGCAACCGCAAAGCACTTTTTCAGCAGACAGGTGCGCACCTGTCTGCATCAGGAGCATGTGCGGCGGGGAAACCGGTGCAGTTGCTCAGACCCCTGGAAAGCCAGGATCAGACAGGATTAGTCCTTGGGGAAGACGGTCTCATTCGCCTTGAAGTCAAAGAGGCTGGGCAGACCGTTCTTGACGTTGGCGGTTGCCAGGTTGTAGATGGCAGCAGCAGAACCAGCCAGACGCAGGCCAGCGTTCAGGACGCCGTTAGCACCAGCCAGGAAGTTGCCACCCATCGCAGCGTCGATGCCGCTATTGGCAACAGCATCGTAGCCGCTATTGTAGTACTTGCTGACAGAGCTGAACCAGGCCTTGCCCAGGTTGCCGGGCTTGTAAGCGCCACCAAACAGAGTGCCAACGGTGTTGCTGACATAGTCGCCCAGGAAAGAATTGCCGATAATGGTGACCATGTTGGTGTTGAACTTCTTCCAGTTCTCAAGGGTCAGGCTAGGAGCCAGGATGTCGGACAGGCTTGCGCCGCCGTTGACGTAGGTCATCTCGTTCTCAGAGATTGCGGAAAAATTTGCAGGCATCATCATGATGAATTACTCCCTTCAAATAATGAACTTTTGTCGGTTCCTCCCCGGCTGCGCTGCCGGGAGGGAACCGGTTTTATGTAATCGGGTGCGCACCCGACTGCAACGAATCAGTAGGTAAAGGCTTCGCCGTCATCGTCATCCTCTACCACGGCGGCAGCCACAGGCTGCTTGGCCACCGGCTCACGGCGGCGGTAGATGCCCTGCTGCATGTTCCACAGCTCAGCATACTTGCCATCCTTGGCCATCAGCTCGTCGTGCGTGCCGCGCTCCACGATCTTGCCGTGATCCATCACAAGGATCAGGTCGCAGTCGCGGACGGTGGACAGACGGTGAGCAACGATCAGCATGGACCGGTCGGCCAGCTGCTCGTAGATCATGTTGAAGATCAGATTCTCGGTGGCAAAGTCCAGATTGCTGGTGGATTCGTCCAGGATGTACAGGCCGGAATCCTTCAGGAAGGCACGCGCCAATGCAATGCGCTGCTTCTCACCACCGGACAGGCCGTTGCCGGCTTCCTCCAGGTAGGTGTTGTACTGCAGCGGCAGATGGCGGATGAACTCATGGGCATCGGCCTTCTTGGCGGCTTCCTTCACTTCCTCCATGGTGGCATCCATGCGGGAAATGCGGATGTTGTCATAGATCGTCTTGCTGAACAGCTCAATGTTCTGCGGCACATAGGCAATGGCGCGGCGCACCGAATCATGGGTGTACTCGGCCAGATTCACGCCGTTGAAGTCGATCTCACCCTCTTCGGGCTCGTAATACTTCAGCAGCAGCTTGGTGATGGTGGACTTGCCGCTGCCGCTGCTGCCCACCAGAGCCACCTTTTTGCCGGCGGGAATGGTAAAGCTGATGTGGTCCAGGGCCGGAGCACGGTTGCCGTAGCGGAAGGTGACGTCCTTGAACTCGATGTCGCCCTCCACCTTTTCCAGCGGGGTAAGCTCGCTGCCCTCGTCGTTTTCGTCCTCGGCCGGATAATCCATGATCTCGGTCAGACGCTTCATAGAAATGCCGGCTTCCTGAATGCTCATCTGCAGGCTGATCAGGTTGCTCAGCGGGGAAGTAAAGTAGCTGGACAGGGTGCTGAACGCCATGAAGCCGCCCAGTGTCATCTCACCGTGCAGCACCTGGCTGATGCCCACATAGGTGGTCAGCATGCTGAAACCGGTGGAGATGAAGGTGGAGATCAGGCCCTGACCCGTGCTGATGCGGCTGGACCGCAGGCTGATCTTCAGGCTCTTGATGTACTCTTTTTCCAGATTTTCCAGCTGGGTGTCCTCGTTGGCATTGCACTTGATGGTCTCGATGCCGCGCAGGCTCTCGATCATCTGGCTGTTCAGGGCAGCCGACTGGATCATGGTCTCTTCGTTGATGCGCTTGTACGGCTGCTTGAACACCAGCACCAGCAGGATGCTGACCAGCGCCATGAACAGCGAGATGGAGAACAGCATGGCGTTCATCCGGAACAGGATGATGCCGGTGATGATGGCCATGGAGATGTCCATCACAAGGCTCAGCGCAATGCTGGTGAAGATGGACTTGATGGTGTTTGCGTCCGAGTAACGGGTGGTGATATCGCCCGTTTTGCGGGTGGCAAAGAACTTCATGGGCAGATGGAAGATGTGCCCGAAGTAGCCCAGCATCAGCGGGATGTCGATCTTGATGGACAGATGGATCAGCACCCACTGCCGCACGAAGCCGATGAGGGAACTGGTCAGGCTCACCATGCTGAACACGATGATCAGGGTGACCAGCAGGTTGTCCAGCCCGTAGGGCAGCACCTCATCCATCAGGATCTTATTGAACATCGAGGACGCGATGCCCAGGATGGTGGTGATGACGGAACTTAAAATGGCGTAGAAGAACAGCTTCTTCTGGGGCAGCAGCAGGTCGATGTACCGCTTCATCATGCCCCAGCGGTTGGGCTTGCCGTCGTCTTTTTCGTTGGCCTGCTGGGCTTCATAGCCGGGAGCGCCGGGTGCCAGCTTTTTGCGCTGGTTCACGTTGAACTCCGAGGTGGGGTTCAGCAGCAGCAGCACGCCGGTAAAGTTCTTGTAGAACTCATCCAGGCTGATCTTTTTCAGCTCGGTAGCAGGGTCGCCGATGATGACGTAATCCTTGCACTTGTGCTTTTTGCCTTTTTCCTCGGCTTCCTTGACCCGCTCGGCTTCGTCCAGCATGTGCTTGCGACGCTCGCCGTCATCGCGGAGGGTGGTCTTTTTGAACACCACCACAAAGTGGGCCAGGCCCTGGTCGGTGATGACCTGCGCAATGCAGGGCAGCGAGAAGTCGCTGAGGAAGTTTTCACGGTCCACACGCACCGCGGCGGTGGTGAAACCCAGCTCGTTGGCGGCCTTCTGCAGGCCGACGAGGTTTGTGCCTTTCAGGTCCGTACCCATCATATCGCGCAGGCGCGTGATGGTGATCTCCTTTTTGTAATGGAGGCACACCATTGCGAGGCAGGCAGCCGCACAGTCGGTAGTGTCATGCTGCCGGACATAGGTATAACGCATAGATGCTTCCTTTGAAACTATACAAATTTATTCAAACACCATACACATCTGCCAGACACACGGACCGGAAAACATGCAGTGAATTTGACAAAACCGCCAAAACCGGAAGGATTTACCGCCTCTGAACGCCCGGGAATGGGGCAGAATGCTCAGATTTCCGGCTTGCAATGCCTGCAAAGTTTGTATGCGCAGGCGTTACAGCTTATGTGCAGTATACCACAATATGACAGCATCTTCAAGAACTTCTTTTTTAAGAAATCGTGAGAAATGAAAAAAGTGTGAAAAATTAACACTTCTGAAACATGCGGCACGGCAAACAAAAAAGGCAATGTTCCAAAGAACATTGCCTTCGTGGCGCCTCTTGCCTGACTCGAACAGGCGACACCCTGATTAACAGTCAGGTGCTCTAACCGACTGAGCTAAAGAGGCAGATCACTTAAGTGACTGCGAGTGATATTATACCGCATTCTTGGCCGTTTTGCAAGCCCTGATTTCAAAAAAGTGCAAAAACAAAAAGCATCCCGGCAGAAACGGGTCGGTTTCTGCCGGGATGCGGGAGACTATTATAATAGGTAACGCAATTACTTCATGCGGCTCTTGGCCTTCATGCGCTGCTCGTGGTTCAGGATCTGCTTGCGGATGCGCAGGTTCTCCGGGGTGACCTCCAGCAGCTCGTCCTGTGCCAGGAACTCCAGGCAGCCCTCCAGGCTCAGCTTGCTGATGGGGATCAGGCGCAGAGCGTCGTCGGAGCCGGAAGAACGGGTGTTGGTCAGGTGCTTGGTCTTGCAGACGTTCACGTCCACATCCTCGCCGGAAGCGGTGTAGCCGATGACCATGCCCTCGTACACCTTCTCGCCGGGGCCAACCAGCAGGGTGCCGCGCTGCTGAGCGTTGAACAGGCCGTAGGTGACGGCCTCGCCGGTCTCAAAGCTGACTAGAGAACCGGTGGAGCGGTTGGCGATCATGCCAGCCCAGACGTCATAGCCGTCGAAGATCTGGTTGATGATGCCCTCGCCGTGGGTATCGGTCAGGAACTGGTTGCGGTAGCCGAACAGGCCGCGGCTGGGCATCCGGAACTCCAGACGCACACGGTCAGAGCCCAGGGACTCCATCTGCTGCAGGATGGCCTTGCGCTGGCCCAGACCGGTCATGACGGCACCTTGATACTGGGTGGGCACGTCGATGACGACATGCTCCATGGGCTCGTAGGTCTTGCCGTCGATCACCTTGGTCAGAACGTGCGGGGGAGAGACCTGCAGCTCATAGCCTTCACGGCGCATGGTCTCGATGAGGATGGACAGGTGCATCTCACCACGGCCCATGACACGGAAGGAATCGGTGGTGGCGGAGTCCTCCACCTTCAGGGCCACGTCCTTCAGCAGTTCCTTCTGCAGACGGTCGCGGATCTGACGGCTGGTGACGAACTTGCCCTCACGGCCGGCCAGCGGGCTGTCGTTGACCGAGAAGGTCATCTCCACGGTGGGGTCGTTGATCTTGACGAAGGGCAGCGGCTCCACGTTGGAGGGGCTGCACAGGGTGTTGCCGATGGTCACGTCCGGCAGACCGGAGAATGCCACGATATCACCTGCGGTGATGTTGTCGCAGGGCTGACGGCCGTTGGCCTGGAAGTCGTACAGCTTGGTCAAACGGCCGCGCATCTTCAGGTCGGGGTTGTGCCAGTCGCACACGACCACTTCCTCGCCCACCTTGGCAACACCGTTCTGGATGCGGCCGATGCCGATGCGGCCCACGAAGTCGTTGTAGTCCACAGAGGACACCAGCATCTGGAAGGGAGCCTCAGGGTCGCCCTCGGGCGGCTTGATGGTGCTCAGCAGGGTGTCGAACAGGGGGATCAGGTCGGTGCCGGGCACATCCGGGTCCAGGCTGGCGGTGCCGTCGCGGCCGCAGCAGAACAGCATGGGGCAGTCCAGCTGTTCGTCGGTAGCGCCCAGGTCCATCAGCAGGTACAGCACCTCGTCGATGACTTCCTTGATGCGGGCGTCAGGGCGGTCGATCTTGTTGATGGCCACCACCAGGCTCAGGTTCTGCTGCAGAGCCTTCTGCAACACGAAGCGGGTCTGGGGCATACAGCCCTCGGCAGCATCCACCAGCAGCAGAACGCCATTGACCATCTTCAGCACGCGCTCCACCTCGCCGCCGAAGTCGGCGTGGCCCGGGGTATCGACGATGTTGATCTTAACGCCCTTGTAGGTGCAGGAGCAGTTTTTGGCCAGAATGGTGATGCCGCGCTCACGCTCGATATCGCCGCTGTCCATCACGCGCTCGGCCACGGCCTGATTGTCGCGGAAAGCGCCGCTCTGGCGCAGCAGGGCGTCCACCAGCGTGGTCTTGCCGTGGTCAACGTGAGCGATAATGGCAACGTTGCGCAAATCGTTACGAACCATAAAAATTCAACCTCTCTATTATTTCAAACTCATAAAATACGAACGAACGTCATACAAATCTAAGTTTATAACAGAATGGGGCGGTTTGTCAAGATTGTATAAAAATTTTTTGCTCCTTTCGGCAGATTGCCCGCAAAAATCCCGCCGATTTGTGCGGCGTGTACCTTTAAAATATGCTATACTGTAAGCACAGAATCAAAAGGCACGGCTTTTGATGGCTGGCCGGCAGTTTTCAAAGCAAATGATCCGCTGGGGAGGGACCCTGCTGCCGCAGGCAGTAGGGAGGGCGATGGAATGCAACAGCAGCAACCGCCACCTGCGGTGGAAACAGGGCGCTGCTGTTGGGGCAGTGGCCGACAAGACGCGAATGCCGTTCAGGCGTGAAGCGGATGTCGGGTGCCACAACCCGGGTACATTTTGCGTGGAAACCGCCGGACGGCCGGAGAAGTTGGCCTGAATAACCGGAGGTGTTTTGGGATGAAGATCACGTTTCTGGGCGCGAACCATGAGGTCACCGGCAGCTGTACGCTGCTGGAAGCCGCGGACCGTCGGTTCCTGATCGACTGCGGCATGGAGCAGGGCAAGAATGTCTACGAGAACCAGCCCATCCCGGTGGCACCCGGCGAGATCGACTGGGTGCTGGCTACCCATGCGCACATCGACCACACCGGTATGCTGCCGCTGCTGGTGCGCAACGGCTTCCGGGGCAAAATCTACGCCACCAACCCCACGGTGGAGCTGTGCGGTATCATGCTGCGGGACTCCGCCCACATCCAGGAATTCGAGGCCGAGTGGAAGAACCGCAAGGCCCAGCGCTCCGGTGCCGAGCCGGTGGAGCCTATGTATACCGTGCAGGACGCCGAGGCGGCCATGAAGCTGTTCGTGGGTGTGGACTACGAAAAGCGCATTGAGCTGGCTCCGGGTATTGAGGTGCGGTTCGTGGATGTGGGCCACCTGCTGGGCTCCGCCAGCATCGAGCTGTGGATCACCGAGGGCGACACTACCACCAAGCTGGTGTTTTCCGGCGATATCGGCAACCTGGACCAGCCCATCATCAAGGACCCCGCCTATATCAGCGAGGCGGACTATGTGTTCATGGAGTCCACCTACGGCGACCGGCTGCACGGCCCGCGCCCGGATTATGTGAACGAGCTGGCTAAAATCTTGCAGCGCACCTTTGACCGGGGCGGCAATGTGGTCGTGCCCAGTTTTGCGGTGGGCCGCACCCAGGAGATGCTGTATTTTTTGCGGGAGATCAAGGAAAAAGGGCTGGTCAAAGGGCACGGCAATTTCCCGGTGTACATCGACAGCCCGCTGGCCATCGAGGCCACCCGCATCTTCAAGGACACCGACCCGGACTGCTTCGACGAGCAGACCCGCGCCCTGCTGGAACAGGGCATCGACCCCATCAACGTGCCGGGGCTGCGGGTCAGCGTGACCAGTGACGACTCCCGCATGATCAACACCGACCGCACGCCCAAGGTCATCCTGTCGGCCAGCGGCATGTGCGAGGCAGGCCGCATCCGCCATCACCTCAAGCACAACCTGTGGCGGCCGGAGTGCACCATCCTGTTCGTAGGCTATCAGGCAGTGGGCACCCTGGGCCGCACCCTCATCGAGGGTGCCACCACGGTCAAGCTGTTCGGCGAGCCCATTGAGGTGCAGGCGGAGATCTGCCAGCTCACCGGCATGTCCGGCCACGCAGACCGGGACGGACTGCTGCGCTGGGTGAACGCTTTCACCGAGAAGCCCAAGCGGGTGTTCGTGATGCACGGCGAAGATGAGGTGGAAAACATCTTCGTCGACACCCTCACCGGGCAGGGCTTCACCGCCTGCGCGCCCTATAACGGTGCGCAGTGGGCCATCGGTGCCGAGAGTGCCGTCTGCCTGCAGGAGGGCACTAAGGTACGCATCGAGCACAAGGCATCGGAGGGCCAGAACCGCGCCGCCACGGTGTTCCAGCGTCTGGTCAGCGCCGGCAAGCGCCTGCTGCGGGTCATCGAGCACAACGAGGGCGGCGCCAACAAGGATCTGGCCAAGTTCGCCGATCAGATCAACGCTCTGTGCGATAAGTGGGACCACTGAACGGCTAAACAACTGTACAGGAAAGCAAAACAGAAAAACAGGCAGTCCTGTGGTTTCATGGAATCACAGGGCTGCCTGTTTGCATGTTGAGAAAATGGAAAATGTTGCAGATAGGAGACCGTTTCGGACAGGGGCTTGCGTGCAAAGTGGTTGGGGGATGGCCTTGGCACCTTCGGCGGCATAACCAAAGCCCCACTGGGGCTTTGGCTGCGGCAAGCCGCCGCCCTGCCGGAATCCCTCCGGGTCCGGATGCGGCAGCATCCCCGTTAGACATTCCTGGAGGCTGGGACCCGCGCACGAATCAACAGCCCACCGGGCTGTTGATTGCCCTGCCTGCGGCAGTGCCGTGCTGTTCGAATCCCTCCGGGTCCTGAATAAAAAGAAAACTCCGTGTCAGCAGACACGGAGTTTTGCTTTTTATGGACCTGGAGGGATTCGAACCCTTGACCTCTCGGATGCGAACCGAACGCTCTCCCAACTGAGCTACAGGCCCATACCAGATGACCCTGTAAGTGTAACTCGAATCAGGAGATTTGTCAAGCGGATTGTGTCAGGTACGGCCCAGCTGCCAGAAGGCGACGGCACTGGCAGCGGCTACGTTCAGCGAGTCTACCCCATGGGACATGGGGATCTTCACGGTATAGTCGCAGGCGGCGATGGTGCTGTGGGCCAGGCCGTCGCCTTCGGTGCCCAGCACAATGGCCAGTTTGGGCTCAGCGGCAAGGGCGTTGTCGTCGATGCTCACCGAACGGTCGCTCAGGGCCATGGCAGCGGTCTTGAAGCCCAGAGCGTGCAGCTGTGCCATGCCGTGTTCCGGCCAGTCGGCGGGGGTGGTGCCGATCTGCGCCCAGGGCACCTGGAACACCGTACCCATGCTCACGCGCACCGCCCGGCGGCACAGCGGGTCGCAGCAGGAGGGCGTGATGAGCACCGCATCCATGTTCAATGCGGCAGCACTGCGGAAGATGGCACCCACGTTGGTGGAATCCACGATGCCCTCCAGCACAGCCACCCGGCGGGCATCCCGGCATACCTGCTCTACTGTGCGGGGCGCGGGGCGGCGGAAGGCACACAGCACGCCGCGGGTCAGTTCGTAGCCGGTCAGGCGGGCCAGCATCTCGCGGTCGGCCGTGTATACCGGGGCGTCCCCGCAGCGGGTCAGGATGTCCTGGGCCGGGCCGGTGATCTGTTTGCGTTCCATGAGCAGGGACAGCGGCTGGTAGCCGGCATCCAGCGCCCGCGCGATCACCTTGGGGCTCTCGGCAATAAAAACGCCCTTTTCCGGCTCCAGTCGATTGCGCAGCTGGGCCTGGGTCAAGCGGGCGTAGACGTCCAGCTCTGGCGCGGAAAAATCAGTGATCTCAATGATGTTGGGCATGGAAAAAGGCTCCTTTGTGTTTTTTCTTATTTTAGCACAAGATGCGTCGCAATGCAAAAAGCGGGCGGCTGCCCGATCGGGGAACCGTCCGCTTGTGTTTTGTCTGCCGGGAATCACTCCGAGCGCAGGGCCTTGACGGGGTCGCACTTGGAGGCGCTCTTGGCGGGGATCAGGCCGCCCAGAATGGTGAGCAGTGTGGCCAGTGCGATCAGCACCAGTGCAGCCTGCAGCGGCAGGGCTGCCGTGACCGAGGCACTGTCGGCAATGGAGTGGATGAGCATGTTGCCGGGGATCAGCAGAATCAGGCTCAGGCCCACGCCCATACAGCCGGAGCACAGACCGATGATGAAGGTCTCGGCGTTGAATACCTCCGAGATGTTGCGCTTGGACGCGCCGATGGCACGCAGGATGCCGATCTCCTTGCGGCGCTCCAGCACGCTGATATAGGTGATGACGCCGATCATGATGGAGGACACCACCAGCGAGATGGACACAAAGGCCACCAGCATGTTGCTGATCATGTTGATGATCTTGGTCACCGAGGTCATCAGGGTGCCCACCACATCGGTGTAGCGCACCACCTTGTCATCCTCGCCATTTGCCTCGGCGGAGGCATTGTAGGCGTCCAGAGCATTCACGATCAGGGCCTTGCAGTCAAAGTCCTTCGGGTAGATGGAAATGGTGCTGGGGTCATCGAGGTCGGCGTAGCCCAGGCTCTGCAGATTGCCGTCGTAGGTGGAGGTGGAGGACAGCATGGAGGACTTCATCAGTTCAGCCAGCTCTTCCTGCGTCATGTTCATGTGGATGGCATTCTGGAAGGCGCTGGCGTCGATCTTCAGGGCATTTTCCATCTGGCTGCCCAGCTGGGCAATGTTCTTCTGGATGGCGCTTTCCATCTGCTGGCTGATCCGGGTGCCCATCTGCTGCATGGCCGTATTCATGGCGGTGCTCAGCTGGCTCTGCAGGGCCTGGCTGATCTGGGCAGAGTAGCTCTCCATGACGGTCTGCATGGCCTGCTGCATGGCGGCGGAGAACTGCTCCTGCAGGTTGGCGTCGGCCAGCAGTTCACTCATGGAGCTGGCCAGCAGCTGCTGGAACTGCTCGGTCTGCATATAGGCGGAGAAGCTGATCTTGTCCAGATTCAGGATGCCGTTGCCCACCACATAGTCCTTGTAGCCGTTCAGGATCTTCTGCATCATATTCTGCAGTGCCTCCGGGGAGATGGACAGATCCATGTTCTCGAACACGCTGCTCATGTCCAGCTGCGGCAGGTCGCCCAGGTCCAGTGAGAAGCTGTCCGGGTCCAGCAGGGAAGAGAGGTCGAAGGAACCGGCGCTCAGATCAAAGGCGCCGCTCAGGTCAAACTTCAGGGCGCTGGTGTCAAACTGGAAAGCGTTCTTCAGCGCATCGGTGTCCACCGAGAACATGGAGGACATATCGAAGGAAGTGCCGTTGTCGGCACCGAACTCCTCGCCGGTGAACACATTGATCTGGGGGTCGGCCATCTGCTGCTGCACGATGGCGCTGGATTTGGCCTGCTCGATGACGTGCAGGGTGAGGTCGTGGGTGTAGCCGATGCCGGAGGACAGCATGGCAGCAGAAGAATCCTCGGCGGGCTGCACCACGCCCACGATGGTCAGGTCGGTGCCGTTGGCCACCACCTGCTTCATATAGTCGGTGTCATCCGATTTATCGCGCCACAAGCTGTAGGTCTCGTCGTAGACATAGCGGTCGGAGCTGTTGATGAGCTTGAACTGTTTGCCTAGAAAATCGGAATAGGAATAGGTCTTGAAGTCATCCGGCACGTCTACGTTCTGGTTCTGGGCAAACTGCTGGATCATCTTGTCCAGCTCGGCGTTGTCCCGCATGCCCAGCGCGTACAGGGCGTAGTCGGTCACGCTGCCGGTGGCGTCCAGCACCAGCACGCATTCGTTGTAGGCTTCCGGCCAGCGGCCGGCCTTGACGTCGTACTGGGATGCATACAGCTCCGGGGTCTGGGGCAGTTCCGAGAACACACTGGTGTTCATCATGGAGGACATGATGTTGTTGGAAGAGGTCTCGGAGCTGATGCCCAGCGAGGACAGGGAGGAATCCGGGTTCACCTGCCGGATGCTGCCGTCGGGGTCCTGCCGGTAGATCTGGGGCGACACATTATAGGCATACTCCACGGCGGTGGCATTGTCGGCAACGGTGGTGTCGGTGGTCTCCAGATACTGCTTGAGGGACTTGAGGTCGTTGGTGGTGATACCCGACACCATCTGCGAGAGCAGCTGGCGCACCGGCACCATGTCTTCTTCCTGAGTGGTGCTCTGGGAGCTGTCCGACGGAACGCGGGAAGAGAGCATGGAAGTAAAGTCCATGCCGCTGCTCATGATCTGCAGCGGGTACTCCGACAGGGTGGAGCGCTCCATGTCGTCAATGTAGTTGTTGACACCGGTGGACAGGGAGATGATCAGCGCAATGCCGATGATGCCGATGGAACCGGCAAAGGCAGTGAGCAGGGTGCGTGCTTTTTTGGTGCGCAGGTTGTTGAAGCTGAGGGTCAGCGAGGTGAGCACCGACATGGACGAGCGGCCCATGTTCTTGTGCACGGGGGCCGCAAGGGTCTGGGTGTCCGGCTCATAGGGCATGGTGTCGGAGCGGATGACGCCGTCCTTCAGGGTCACGATGCGGGTGGCGTAGCGCTCGGCCAGCTCCGGGTTATGGGTGACCATGACCACCAGACGGTCCCGGGCCACCTCCTTGAGCAGCTCCATGACCTGGATGCTGGTTTCACTGTCCAGTGCACCGGTGGGCTCGTCGGCCAGCAGGATGTCGGGGTTGTTCACCAGTGCACGGGCAATGGCCACACGCTGCATCTGGCCGCCGGACATCTCGCTGGGATGCTTGTGCAGCTGGTTGCCCAGACCCACTTTCTCCAGTGCCTCGGTGGCGCGGCGGCGGCGCTCGGCCCCGGAAATGCCGGAGATGGTAAGGGCCAGCTCCACGTTGGCCAGCACGGTCTGGTGGGGGATGAGGTTGTAGCTCTGGAACACAAAGCCGATGGTGTGGTTGCGGTAGGAGTCCCAGTCGCGGTCGGTGTACTTTTTGGTGGAGATGCCGTTGATGATCAAATCGCCGCTGTCATACCGGTCCAGACCGCCGATAATGTTCAGCAGGGTGGTTTTGCCGGAGCCGCTGGGGCCGAGGATGGCGACGAATTCGTTATCACGCAGGTTCAGGCTGACATTGTTCAGCGCATTCTGCACGAGATCGCCGGTCTTGTACTGTTTGCAGATCTGTTTGATTTGTAGCATGTGTGTGCCTTTCTGGGGAAAAGGTTCCGGCCGGGGCCGGAGAGGTGAGGAACGGACAGCCGTGCCGCTGCGAGCCAAAAGGCGCGCAGACTGCACAGAAGAATCGAGATGATTTTAGCAAATCTATATGAAAAAACTGTGTATGGAAAAGAAAATGTTTCCGGAAGCGGAAGCAGAAATTCTCTGTTCTGGCCGGGTCAGAGAGGAAAAATTTCCCAACCCGGCGGCAGGGGTTGCAATCCTGCGGCGTTCGTGTTATTGTAAGGGTACTGAAAAAAGCCGTGCAAACCATCCGGAACGATGAAAATACGGTGCGGCACAGGCAACATGATTTGTAAAAACGTCGGAAAGCAAAACAACACGACGCAAAATCGAACAGAAAAACAGTCTGACACTTTTAGACACTTTTTCGGGGTTGAATGGTTCCTTCCTGCTCCATACAATAAAAAAGGAAAAACAAGGAAATGCACTAAAAACGTCGCAATGCCTTGTAGCAAGGAGGAATTTCTATGGAACGTACGTTTTCACCCATGGTCCGGCAGTTTTCTGCCATCGCCGGGTTGCAGCAGGCATATACGCTGGTTTACTCCCTTGACCCGGACGGCGAAACCGGCTGTCGCCTGACGCTTTGCCGTACCGGCAGCAGCCAGCGCATGGACAGCAAGTATATGGCCGTTGCACCGGAGTTTGGCTACCGTGTTTTGCAATATCTGTGTGAGAATGGCGTTCAGCCGGAGATCTGGCAGGACGTGGTGGCAGAGCTGGATGCGGCACAGCAGACCGAACAGGAAGGCGGCGCGTGGCGTGGACAATGAGCGGACGGCAGATGTGCTGCAGGTCGCCCTTGCAAGCTATGACCGCAAGGAGCTTCGGGTACAGAAAAACTATCTGGAAGAACAGAACCCAGTGCTGGCCTGTACCTGCTTTCTGAACGGACACAAACTGCTGCAGGAGCTGCAGCAGGGCCACAATTTTGACATCGTGGTGCTGTGCAGCCAGATGGAGGATATGAGCAGCATCGAGTTCATGATGGAACTGCGCAAGCTGGAGCACAAGCCGCTGCTGATGCTGTTCGACGAGGGCCGGCGCAAGAACAGCTCGGCACTGCGCATGGAGGACTCCGGCAGCTGTTGCTGCGTGGAGCGCATGGAGCTCAAGAACCTGCTGCGGGAGCTGTACCGGATGCCGGGCCAGCAGTGGCAGCGCACCGAGCAGCAGTGCCAGCAGCTGTACCACAGCTGGGGCATCCGCATCCCGGACATCAATTGCAGCTATCTGACCAGTGCGGTGGGCGTGGTCTACGGCACCTCGCAGAAGCTGGCCATCCGCAAGGAGATCCTGCAGGCGGTCAGTGAGCAGTACGGTGTTTCGGTCTCGGCCGTGGACAGCGGTATCCGGCGCATGATCGACCAGCTGGAAGCAAAACCGGCCGAGGGCTGGACGCAGTTCAAGGCTGAAAGCGGCTTTGAAGCGGAAAAGCCCACTACGGGCAAGCTGATCTATGCAATCAAACGGTATCTCATCCAGCAGAAGAGCAGGGAATAACGCACACAGTCTTGGAGGCGGTAGCAATGGAGCAGGCACAGCAGAATACAGCGCAGGAGCTGACGGCGCAGGCCATCCCGCAGCAGGCGGTGGAGGATGCCTGCTTCCATTCGCTGGGGCTGATCGGGCGCAACTGCGAGTATCTGGAGCAGCATCTGGCCCGCGTGGGGGCAGACGCCCAGTCTCTGCAGGCAGTCAGCGACATCAGCGCGGCCACGGCCAAGCTGGAACGGACCATCAACGAACTGCTGTCTGCGCTGGAATTTCTGCGTGCCGGGCAGCCGCCTAAGCTTTACCCGCTGGATCTGTGCGAGCTGCTGCAGCAGGTGGCGGCCCAGGCCGACATGGTGCGTGCGCAGCTGGGAGTCACCCTGGAGCTGGACTACGGCGGCTGGACGACCTGCCGTGTGCTGGCTGACCGGGATGATGTGGAGCTGCTGTGTCTGCATCTGCTGTCCAACGCGCTGCGTGCCTGCCGCGAGGGCGGCACGGTGAGGATCCTGCTGCGCCGCAGCGAGACCATGTGGCAGCTGACGGTGCGGGACAATGGCTGCGGTCTGCCGGAGGGCAGCCAGGAAGCCTGGCTGGAAAACCGGCGCAGCTTTCTGGGCGGGGCTCAGCTGGGGCTGCTGCTTTGCCGCGAGTGCTGCCGCCGCATGGGCTGGGGGCTGAGCGTGGAGTGTGCCCCGGAAAAGGGCACCCAGGCCGTGGTCACGGTGCCGCTGTACACGGACGATGGGCGGGCACCGGAGGTGGAGCTGCATGCCGGAGCCGACCTTGCGTCCGAGCAGCATCAGTACCAGCTGCGCGCCATGCTGGTGCGGGAGCTGCGCACCATGCCCGAGCGCGGCGACCCGGACGAATAAACCGAACAAAACCAAAAACCCGGAACTTCCTGTCCGACAGGAAGTTCCGGGTTTTGTTGTTTGTCTAGGGTTCCGGCACAGAGGCTCAGTAGTGCAGACGGTCAGCGGTCAGGGCTTCCAGAACCGGCAGCATGGCAGCAGCCTCGGCCTTGGCGGCAGGCAGATCCATGTCGCGGTAGTTGCCGCACTCCACTTCGCTGGCACCGGGCACGGCACCCTCAAAGGCGGCCATAAAGCGGAAGGACTCCACGGTCAGCTCCAAAGCCTGCGCAGGGGTCAGGCCGCGGGTCAGCAGGTAAAAGCCGGTGCGGCAGCCCATGGGGCCCACATAGATCACACCATCCTGGAAGGCACTATTGCGTGCGTAGGTGGCAAACAGGTGCTCCAGCGTGTGGGCAGCGGCCGTGGACAAGTAATCGCCCTGGTTGGGCTTCTTCATGCGGATGTCCCAAGTGAGCACATCGCCGTCCTGACGGCTCAGGTACATGCCCCGGTCCAGCTTGGTATGGTCAACACAGAAGCTCGCAATGCGTTCCATTGTGTCGCCCTCTTTCTCAGGCCTGCAGGCGCTGCACGCTGCCGTGTGCGCAGTCCACAGCGATCATCAGGCCGTCACGGATGTGAGAGGTGGCACCCACGGCACCCACGACGGTGGGCTTGAGCAGAGCCTTGCCGGCAATGGCGGCATGGCTGTTCAGGCCGGGCTCCTCCACCACCAGAGCGGCGGCGTCGCGTACATAGTTCAGCATCTCGTTGCTGGTGGAAGGCACCACCAGCACCATGCCGGGTTTGAACTTGGCATGCACCTCGTCCAGGGTGCGGCACACGCAGGCCTTGCCGGTGGCGTTGGACACCTCGGCGTTCTCCGGGCCGACGCCCACACCGGTGGCCAGGCAGTTGCCCACCATGTGGATCTTGATCATGTTGGTGGTGCCGGAAATGCCCACGGGCACGCCGGCGGTCACCACGGCCAGCTCACCGTCGTGCAGGAAGCCGTTTTCCTTGGCCAAGGCGGTGGACATTTCGATCAGCTCGTCGGTGCTGTGCGCCAGAGGCATCATCAGGGAGGTGATGCCCCAGCTCAGGGACAGCTGACGCTGCACCTGCTCCTTCATGACGCAGGCGATGATGGGCTGCTGCGGGCGGTACTTGCTCAGCAGGCGGGCAGTGGTGCCGGACTCGGACACGGTGACGATGGCAGCGGCGTTCACGTCCTTGGCGGTCAGGCAGGCGGCGTGAGCGGTAGCGTCGGAAACGCTGATCTTGCCGGTGTTGGGCTCCATCAGACGGCCGCGCAGGTAGTGCCCCTCCTGCTCGGTGCGCTCGGCGATGGCGGACATGGTCTTCAGTGCCTCCACGGGGTAAGCACCGGCAGCGGTCTCACCGGACAGCATAATAGCAGAGGTGCCGTCGTAGATGGCGTTTGCCACGTCCGAGATCTCAGCACGGGTGGGGCGGGGGTTCACCATCATGCTGTCCAGCATCTGGGTAGCGGTGACGATGGGCTTGCCGAAGGAGAAGGAGCGGTCGATGATGGTCTTCTGGATGCCGGGCAGCTCGGTAAAGTCGATCTCGACGCCCAGGTCGCCGCGGGCCACCATGACAGCGTCGGCGGCAGCCAGGATGCTGTCGATGTTGTTCACACCCTCACGGTTCTCGATCTTAGCGATGATGCGGATGTTGGAGTCGTACTCGTTCAGCAGGTTGCGGATCTCGTACACATCCTGTGCGGTGCGCACAAAGGAAGCAGCGATGAAATCAAAGCCCTGCTCGATGCCGAAGATGATATCGTCCTTATCGCGCTGGCTCATATATGGCATGGACAGATGCACACCGGGCACGTTGACGCCCTTCTTGTTCTTGATCTTGCCGTTGTTCAGCACAGTGCAGACGATGTCGGTATCGTTCACGGTCTGGATCTGCAGTTTGATCAGGCCGTCATCCAGCATGATGGTGCCGCCGGGGGCCACGTCCTGAGGCAGATCCTTGTAGGTGATGGAGCAGATCTCCTTGGTGCCCTCCACATCGCGGGTGGTCAGGGTGAAGGTCTGGCCGGCTTCCAGCATCTCGGTGCCGTTCTTGAAGTCCTTCAGGCGGATCTCAGGGCCTTTGGTGTCCAGCAGAGCAGCCACGGGCTTGCCCAGCTCCTCGCGCAGGGACTTGAGCAGGTCCAGACGGCCCTTGTGCTCCTCGTGGGAGCCATGGGAGAAGTTGAAGCGGGCAACATTCATGCCGTTGGCAATCAGTTCACGCAGGACGCCGTCCTTGTCGGTGGAAGGGCCCAGGGTGCAGATAATTTTCGTTTTTCTCATTCAAAATACCTCCGTCTACGTTCTCACTCTCTCATTTATTTTGCAGCAGGCTGTCTGCTGTCATGCAGAACGGCCCGCGCACACGACCAACAGGGAAAACTCCCCGTGCTGTGGGTTGGAATGTACGGTAAAGTGAAAATCCAAAACTTTACCAACTACTATTATAATCGCTTTCTGACAAGAGAGCAAGTGAAATTTCAGGATGAATACAACTTTTTTGCATACCGGGAGGTTTGAACAGATGCTTGACGCAGGGACGCGGTAATTTTGCGGATTTTGCACAGAGAAATCGTTAAAGAAATGGCTAAGATCCTGCCCGTCAGGACAGCTGTGCAGCATGGAAAGACAGCCCTTGCAAACGGGCCTGTTTTTGCTTATAATGGTGGCAGGTAAAAGTGTCACTTATCCGGGCTGACCCGGAAGAAATGGAGAAAACCAAGATGGAAAAACGTGTCTTTCTGATCGTGCTCGACAGCTTTGGCATCGGCGCCGAGCCGGATGCCGCCGCTTTTGGCGACGAGGGCACCAACACGCTGGGAGCCATTGCAAAGCATCCCAACTTCAACTGCCCCAACCTGCAAAAGCTGGGCCTGTTCAACATCGACGGCGTGACCGCCGGGGAAAAGACCGCCGCTCCCACCGGTTCATTTGCCCGCCTGCAGGAGCAGAGCATGGGCAAGGACACCACCATCGGCCACTGGGAGATCGCCGGTGTGGTGAGCCCGAAGCCGCTGCCCACCTTCCCGGAGGGTTTCCCCGCAGAGCTCATCCACGAGTTTGAGGAAAAAACCGGCCACAAGGTGCTCTGCAATAAGCCCTATTCCGGCACCCAGGTGCTGAAGGACTACGGCGAGCAGGCCATGAAGGAAAACGCCCTCATCGTCTACACCAGTGCCGACAGCGTGTTCCAGGTGGCCGCCAACGAAGAGCTGGTGCCGGTGCACGAGCTGTACCGTTACTGCGAGATCGCTCGCGAGATGCTCAAAGGCGAGTATGGCGTGGGCCGCGTCATTGCCCGCCCCTTCCTGGGCCGCACCGCCGATACCTTCTACCGCACCACCAACCGCCACGACCTGAGTCTGAAGCCGCCCCGCGCCACCATGCTGGACCTGCTGAAGAACGCCGGCAAGGACGTCATCGCCGTGGGCAAGATCTTCGATATCTTTGATGGCGAGGGCGTGACCGAGAAGATCAAGACCACCGGCAACACCAACGGCATTGCCTTCACCAAGGCCCTGCAGACCCGCGACTTCGAGGGCCTGGCCTTTGTGAACCTGGTGGACTTTGACATGCTGTACGGCCACCGCCGCGATGTGGCGGGCTACGCGGCTGCCGCCACCGAGTTCGACCGCTTCCTGGCCGACTTCATCCCCGGCATGCGGGAGGGCGACCTGCTGATGGTCACCGCAGACCACGGCTGCGACCCCTCCTACACCAAGACCACCGACCATACCCGCGAGTATGTGCCGTACCTGGTCTGCGGCAAGGGCGTGAAGCCCGGTGTGGACCTGGGCACGAAGCTCTGCTTCGGCACCATTGCCCAGACCATCTGCGAGTATCTGGGCGTGGATGCCTCCAGCCTGGACGGCCACAGCGTGTGGAACGAGATCAAGGCATAAGATCCTGACAACGAAAAAACGAGGCCCCGGAGGTTCTGCCCTCCGGGGCCTCGTTGCAGTTATATAGTTGTGGGAACTCAGGCGGCGTCGTTCTGGGACGCTGCATTGTAGATGGCATCCAGAATGGTGGACGCTGCGTTGTACAGCGAGGATGCAGCCTGTTCCACCTCTTCCTGCGTGGGCAGGGAGATGGACGGAGCTTCGGTGCTGCCGTCACTGGTGCCGCTGTCGGCCGGAGTCTCCGGCTCCTGGGGCTGGGTGTCGGCAGGCTGTTCTGCAGGCTGCTCAGCAGGCGTTTCGGCCGGGGTCTCTTCCGGCACGCTCTCGGCGGGCTCCTCCACGATGACGCTTTCCGCCGGTTCTTCCGGAATGGAAGCAGCGGCGTTCGGGTCGGTGGTGGGGGTAAAGATGTCGGTCTTTTCCGGGGTCTGGGTGGTGTCGTTCACGGTGCCCTCACCGCCCAGCACAGCCGCGATCATCTCCTTGGCCTTGCTGACCGAAGCCTCATCCGGCTTCATGACATAGAGCTTCTGACCCTTGGCGGAATAGCACTGGGTGCTGGTGCCGGAGGAGCCGGTGACGGTGTAACTCTGGATGTCCCAGTTGGCAAAATCGCTCAGCTGCATGCGCACCAGCGCACTGATCTGATCCTGCGAAAAATCGGTGACAAAGCAGTCCGAAGCGGCGTCCATGATCTTGGAAAAGCCCATGAGCAGGGCAGGGGACTTGATCTTATTCAGCATGGCGTCGATGACCTTCATCTGGTTGATGCCGCGCTGGATATCGCCGGAGGCAAAGGCGTGGCGCTCCCGGGCAAAGGCCAGGGCGGACTTACCGTCCAGATGGTTCCAGCCTTCGGCAAAGGTGGTGGGGTCGTAGTAGCCGGGGCTGCCCACTGAGGTGAAGGCCTGGTCGGAATACACGTCCACGCCGCCCAGGGCGTCCACGATATTGATGAAGCCCGCAAAGTTGATGCGGATGTAGTGGTCCACGTTGATGCCATAGAGGTTGCCCAATGTAGCCATGCTGGTCTCCACGCCGTACAGACCGGCGTGGGTCAGCTTGTCCTTGCTGTTGGTGCCGGCCAGATCCACATAGTAGTCGCGGGGCGTGTTGATCAGCGCCACCTGCTTGGTCTGGGGGTTCACCACAGCCAGAATGTTCACGTCGCTGCGGGCTTTTTCGGTCAGTTCACCACGGGTGTCCACGCCGCTGAGGTAGATGACGAAAGGCTCCTTGGTGATCTTGTTGGCCTCGGCACCGGTGAGCAGACCGTTGGTCATGTTGTCCAGCGCGGTCAGACCCTGCTGGGCCCAGACACAGCCCAGCGCCATGCAGGCGCACAGGAACACCGAGAACACCCGGGACACCTTTCCGGGCACATTGTACTCCTGACAGCGCTTGACCAGCAGCCAGAGCAGGAACAGCAGGGCGGCCAGAATGACCAGATACAGCACGGGCAGCATCTGGGTGCGCCACAGCTGTACCAGCGAGGCTGCACTGAGAATGCCCTGCACCGGCAGCAGGATCCTGCCGAAAGCGGAGGGCCGGGCGGCGGCAGCCTGTGCCGGGGCACCGCTGCGGCGCGGGGCAGAAGAACCGGGCTTTTTCCGGGGCGGCGGCGTGGGGGACGGGTCCTCCGCAAAAAAAGCGGAGCTGTCCACTTCCACGGTGCGGTCTGCCGCACTGCGGCTCTTGCGGTTCACACGCCGCAGGGAACGGTTGGAATCATCCTTCATAGGAAATCTCCTTTTGAGCGCAAGGCTCAGTCGGCCGGCACGATGGTCAGCACCGCGCGGGCGGGCAGGCAGGTGGCGGTCTGGTCTTCGTTGGACAGCCAGCCGAAGCTCTCACAGATGTGGTCCGGGCAGGGGGAGTCCACAAAGCGGGCAGCACCGTCCTTGATCTCGATGTGCACCGTGTAGTACCCGGTGTCTACGTCGTAGGTATCGTTCTTGTCCAGCGGAAGGTTCATGGTGGTGTTGTTGTCACCGTAGATCAGTTCGGCCCGCAGCTTGGAACCGCTGCTGTGTGCACTGCGCACCAGCAGCAGAACGGCGGCAATGGCCAGAACGACGGCGGCAAACAGAAGATTGGTCAGCAGTTTTTTCTGTTTCATGTGTCAGTCCTTGATCGAAAGCTGTTCCAGTTCGGCGAGCCAGAGGGCGGCACAGGCATCGCTGGGCATGCGCCAGTCGCCGCGGGGCGAAAGGGTCACGCTGCCCACCTTGGGACCGTCCGGCAGGCAGCTGCGCTTGAACTGCTGGGCGAAGAACCGCCAGTAGAAGTTGCGCAGCCACTTGTACAGCACGTTGTCGGGGTATTCGGGGCGGTCTGCAAAGGCGGCCTTTGCCAGCCGGAAGATCTTGGCCGGGCCAAAGCCGAAGCGCAGCACCTGATAGAGGTAAAAGTCGTGCAGCTCATAGGGGCCCACCAGATCCTCGGTCTTTTGCGCGATCTCGCCGTCCTTGGCGGGCAGCAGCTCCGGGGAGACCGGAGTGTCCAGAATGTCCAGCAGCACGGTGCGCAGGGCGTCGGTGGCGGCAATGTCGGCTTCGTAATGCACCAGATGGCGCACCAGCGTTTTGGGCACCCCGGCGTTCACACCGTACATGCTCATGTGGTCGCCGTTGTAGGTGGCCCAGCCCAGTGCCAGCTCCGACAGGTCGCCGGTGCCTACCACAAGGCCGCCGGTGCGGTTGGCAGTGTCCATCAGCTCCAGCGTGCGCACACGGGCCTGCCCATTTTCAAAGGTCACGTCCAGCACGCTTTCGTCCTGGCCAATGTCCCGGAAGTGGCTGTGCACCGTCTCGGCAATGTCGATCTCTTTGAAGGAGACCTGCAGCTCATCGCACAGGATTTCGGCATTGCTGCGGGTGCGGTGGGTGGTGCCGAAGCAGGGCATGGTCACGGCCAGCACATCGCTGGCGGGGCGGCCCAGCTGCTTCATGGCGCGCACCGCCACCAGCAGGGCCAGACAGCTGTCCAGACCGCCGGAAATGCCGATGACCGCCGTTTTGGCGTGGGCGTGCTCCAGCCGCTTGGCCAGACCGTCGGCCTGCATCTTCAGGATCAGTTCGCAGCGCTCGGCGCGGCGCTTGGGGTCGCCGGGCACGAAGGGTGCCGGGTCGATCCAGCGGGTGAGGGGGGTCTCGGTGAGCTCCAGATCAAACTCCACCGTGGTGTAACCATCGCGGCTCAGCTCAAAGCTGGTGTTGCGGGCACGCTCGGCCTCCATGCGCTGGCAGTCGATCTCGGTCTCGGCAATGCCGCCCGCAAAGGGAGCTGTCTCGGCCAGCAGGGTGCCGTTTTCGGCGATCAGGTCGTGCCCGGCGAACACCATGTCCTGGGTGCTCTCGCCGTGCCCGGCCGAGGCGTACAGGTAGCCGCACAGCAGGCGGGCCGACTGGTTGGACACCAGTGCCCGGCGGTACTCGGCCTTGCCGACGGTCTCGTCGCTGGCCGAAAGGTTGGCGATGACCGTGGCCCCGGCCAGTGCGTGGAAGGTGGAGGGCGGCAGTGCGCTCCACAGGTCCTCGCACAGCTCTACGCCCAGCACAAAACTGGGCATGGACCGACAGCGGAACAGCAGCGAAGTGCCAAAGGGCACCTGCTGGCCGCACACGGTGATCGTTTCCACCTCGGTGCTGCCGGGGGTAAACTGGCGCTTCTCGTAGAATTCGCCGTAGTTGGGCAGGTAGGTCTTGGGCACAAGGCCCAGCAGCTGCCCGCGGCACAGCACGGCGGCGCAGTTGTACAGCTTGCCGTGTACCAGCAGCGGCAGGCCCACCAGCACGACGGTGTCCAGCGTCCGGGTGCCGTCCAGCACGGTCTGCAGGGCATCCAGCGCACCGGTCTGCAGCGTGTGCTGCAGGAACAGATCGCCGCAGGTGTAGCCGGTGAGGCAGAATTCCGGGAACACGGCCAGCTTGACCCCGCGCGCGGCGGCTGCCTGCACGTCGGCAAGGATCTGCTGGGCGTTATAGGTGCAGTCCGCCACCCGCAGGGCAGGGGAGAAGGCGGCTGCCTTTAAAAAACCATCTTTCATCGGAGGATTTCACATCCTGTCTTTCGTTTTAGCCTGCAGAGGGCCTGCAGTGCCCATAGTATACCACAAACTGCAACAAACGAAAAGTAACAGCTTGGTAAAAGAAGTGTGACAAAACAAAAGCTGCCCGCAGGGATGCGGGCAGCCGGAAAGCATAAAAGCGGAAAACGAGATGGACCGTAAGCCGGGTTCTGTATTAAACGACGATCTGTCTAGACCTGCCATTGCTGACAGGTTCGTGCCGCCTTCGGGACACGCGAGCAGCGCTGTACGTCCCATATAGGCGTTGCTTCCGGTAGGGTTTACAAAGCCGCATGGTCACCCATGCGCTGGTGAGCTCTTGCCTCGCCGTTTCATCCTTACCGCATTGCTGCGGCGGTTTGTTTTCTGTTGCACTTTCCCTGAGGTCACCCTCGGCTGCCGTTAGCAGTTACCGTGCTCTGTGAGGCCCGGACTTTCCTCAGAGCGGTCAAAGCCGCCCCGCCGCCGTATGTTCCACTCGTTTTCCGTTCCTCATAATACCATAAAAAAACAAGATTTGCAAGCGAAAGCGTTTTTTGCTATACTATTTATATCTGTTTTTCGTGCAAAGGAGGGGTGCGCGTGCGTCTGTATTTCACGGTGCCGGACACCCTGCAGACCCAAAATGGAACGCTTGTGCGGAACTTTCTGCGCCAGTGTGCCGTTTCTACGGAGCTTGCCCGGGCAGTCAAATTTCAGGGCGGCGGCTTTTTTGCCGACGGTGCGCCCGTGCTGGCCAACCGCCGGGTGTACCCGGGGCAGGTGCTGAGCTTCGACCTCCCGCCGGAAGCGGGCGGCGTGGCCCCGCAGCCGGACATTGCCGTGCAGGTGGTCTACGAGGATGCCTTTGCCGTGGTGCTGGAAAAGCCGCCCCATCTGGCGGTGCACCCCACTCTGAACTACCCCGGCGGCACGCTGGCCAACGGCTATGCAGCCTGGGCACTGCAGCAGGGCCGCAGCCCGGTGTTCCGCCCGGTGAACCGCATCGACAAGGACACCAGCGGCCTTGTGCTGGCGGCCCGCAACACCTATGCTGCGCCGCTCCTGGCAGAAAACGTGCAGAAGCTCTATTACGCCATCGTGGAGGGCGAGCTGCCCTTGGGGCCGGGCGTGATCGACGCGCCCATCGGCCGCCGGGGCGACAGCATCATCGGGCGGTGTGTGACCCCGGAGGGCAAGCCCAGCCGCACCGGGTACACCATATTAAAGGTACAGAACGGTCTGAGCCTGGCCGCCTGCGTGCCGGTGACCGGCCGCACCCACCAGATCCGGGTGCACTTTGCGTCCATCGGCCATCCGCTGGCCGGGGATGACCTCTACGGCGGCCGCCGGGATCGCATCGGGCGGCAGGCACTGCACTGCGCAAAGCAGACCTTCCGGGTGCCGGAGTACACCGAGGTGCCGGACGGCATCTGCATCCGCACCCCGGTGAGCGCCGGAACAGGCCGCACCGTCACGGTGGAAAGCCCGCTGCCGCAGGATATGGCCGACCTGCTTTCGTGAAAAGTGCGTGAAAGAACTGCCCAAATTTTATGCAGGTGCTTGTTTCATTCCGTGCAGGGTGTATAATAAAATGAGCATAGATCGTCTGTGCGCTGACATTCAGCCGCACAGGATGTGGAAACCACCGCCGCGCTGGATGCAGAGCAGCTTTGCCGCGCGGCAAGGAAGGAGAAACCCGTTTGATCGAAGATAAGACAAAGGAACCGCAGACCGCAGAGCCTGCGCAGCAGCCGCCGAAAAAACGCGGCCAGAAGCTGCGCTCCTTGTGGGCACAGTTCCAATGCATGCAGCTCCTGCGTCGGCACCACTTCCGCCGCAGGACCCAGCATCACGTCAATCATTTTTCTCAGAAACTGCTGCAGAACCGCCTCGTTCTCATCGTAGGCGAGGCCCTGTACGCTCTGGGATTTTCGGCCGAATATGCATTTGTCCGTGTCGGACGCACGGTGTGCCGGGGCGTGTCCGGTGCACGGCTCTGGGTGCGCAGCCTGCTGCACACCATCGTGTCCATGGCGTTCCCCGGTGCAGCCCAGATGGTGCGCGACCTGTTCGGGCCCATCGTGCTGTTCTTCCGGGGCATGGGCTCGCTGCTGGTACATGCGCACCGCGTCCGGAAGGAAAAGGGCTTTGGCGCAGCCGTAAAGGACAGCGTGCATTATCTGGTCGGCGGCGTGCGGCGCAATGTGCGCACCCTGCCGCGCATGGCCATGTACATCCTGCCGGTGCTGGCACTGGCAGGGATGGTCACGGTGGTGCAGAACACCATCCGTCAGCCCTATGCGCTGGAAGTGCAGGTGAACGGCCAGACCGTGGGCTATGTGGCCAACGAGGATGTGTTCAACTCTGCCAAGGAAGCCGTGCAGGAGCGTATCAACGATGCAGGCACGGACGAGAACACCAAGTGGACGGTGGAGCCCACCTACACCATTTCGGTGGCACACAGCGTGCTGGACGAAAACGAGATGGCCAACGCCATCCTGAAGTCCTCCAGCGACCAGATCAGTGAGGGCACCGCCCTGTATCTGGACGGAGAACTGACCGCCGTGTGCTCGGACGGCACTGCCCTGCAGAGCTACCTGAGCAGCCTGCTGGAACCCTATGAGAACCCGGAAGATCCCAATGTGACCGTGGGCTTCAACAAAGAGGTCACCCTGGAGAATGGCATCTACTTCAATGAAAGCTTCCAGCAGGAAAACGATGTGGAGTCGATGCTTTCCGGCGTGCAGCAGCAGGAAAAGATCTATACCGTGCAGAACGGCGACACCCTGTGGAGCATTGCCCAGAAGAACGACCTGACCTTCCGGGAACTGTGCGAGCTGAATACGAACTTCAAGGGCGCGGCCCTGACCGAGACCTCCAACATCCAGGCCGGTGATGAGCTGATCGTGACCAAACAGGAAGCCACGCTGGAAGTGCGCATCACCAAGATCGAGACCTGGCAGGAGGAGATCCCCTATACCAGCGAGACGACCAAATCCAAAGAGTACAACGTGGGCACCAAAAAGACCACGCAGGCCGGTGAAAACGGCATCCGCAGTGTGACGGCCCAGCGTGTGTACGACACCAACGGCACCCAGCTCAGCCAGCAGATCCTCAGCACCGAAGTGATCAAGGAGCCTGTGACCGAAAAGATCGTGGTGGGCACCAAGAAGGTGACCACCAGCACTTCCTACATCACCGGCAGCGGTCAGTTCATCTGGCCGGTGCCCGGCTACCGGAACTGCTCGCGCTGGTACGGCGGTAGCCACAAGGGCGTGGATATCTGCGCCGCCGCCGGTACGCCCATTTACGCTTCGGCAGGCGGCACCGTCACCAAGGCCGGTTACAACAAGGCCGGTGCAGGTACGGGCTATGGCTACTCCATCATCATCAACCATGGCAGCGGCTACACCACCGTGTATGCACACTGCCTGTCGCTGGTGGTCCATGCAGGCCAGACCGTCAAGCAGGGCCAGCTGATCGGCTATGTGGGCAGCACCGGACGTTCCAGCGGCAACCACTGCCACTTCGAGATCCGCCGCAACGGCTCTTACATTGCCCCGCAGAACGTGTTCAACCGCAGAAAATACAGGTAAGCATGCAGAGCGGGCCTTTCCACCGGGAAGGGGCCTGCCTGCCAATCATAAAGAAAAAGGAGAGATGTTCTATGTCTACCCCTCACAACAGCGCCGAAAAGGGCGATTTCGCCAAGACCGTCCTCATGCCCGGTGACCCTCTGCGCGCTAAGTTCATTGCCGACACCTTCCTGCAGGATGTGCGTCAGGTGACCGGTGTGCGCGGCATGCTGGGCTTTACCGGCACCTATCAGGGCCGCCCCATCAGCGTAATGGGCAGCGGCATGGGTATGCCGTCCATCGGCATCTATTCCTATGAGCTGTTCAAGTTCTACGATGTGGACAACATCATCCGCATCGGCTCCGCCGGCAGCTACACCGAAAAGGCCAAGCTGTTCGATGTGGTGCTGTCCACCGGTGCGGTGAGCGAGTCCAACTACGCCCGGGTACAGAGCGGCTTCGAGGGGGACATCACCCTGCCCAGCCAGAGCCTGAACGACAAGCTGCGCGCTTCTGCTGCCAAGCAGGGCATTCCCCTCATTGAGGGCAACATCCACTCTTCGGATGTGTTCTACCGCCAGCCCTCCGACGAAAAGCCCACCTACTGGGAAAAGCTGCGGGATGAGCGCGGCTGCCTGTGCGTGGAGATGGAGAGCTTTGCCCTGTTTGCCAACGCACAGGTTCTGGGCAAGCATGCGGCCTGCCTGCTGACCATTTCCGACAGCTTTGTGGCACCGGAGATCACCACGGCCGAGCAGCGCCAGACGAGCTTTACCAACATGATGAAGGTGGCTCTGGGCGCAGAGTACTGAGAAACCCAACCGAAGATCCAGCGCGGTCTGCCTGCAAAAAGGCCGGCCGCGCTGTTTTCGCCCCCAAAAGGAGGAACATTTTATGACGAACCTGACCCTGGAAGAAAAGCAGGAACTGATCCGCATGGCACTGGCTGCCCGCGAAAAGGCTTATGCACCGTATTCCAATTTTATGGTGGGTGCTGCCCTGCGCGCAAAGGACGGACGCGTCTACACCGGCTGCAACGTGGAAAATGCGTCCTTTACCCCCACCAGCTGCGCAGAGCGCACGGCCCTGTTCAAGGCCGTGGCCGACGGCGTGACCGAGTTTACGGATATTGCAGTGGTGGGCAGCCGCCGCGGCGAGGTGAACGAACAGATCACCTCGCCCTGCGGTGTGTGCCGTCAGGCACTGTTCGAGTTCGGCGGGCCGGAGCTGAACGTGATCATGGCCAAAACGCCGGAGGATTTCGTCGAGCGCAGCATGGACGAACTGCTGCCCTTTGGGTTCGGGCCTTCCAATGTGGCCGGAAATGCCGCTGTGGAAAAATAAATCGCTTCCCGGCACAAAACCGGAACGGCAGGGAGTTGTGCAAAAGCAATACTTTTTGGATATATTTACAAAGATTTTGTAAATATTTTGTAATCGAAAAGTGCTTGCATCTCACACATCTTCCCGCTATACTTGAACCAGTAAATGTGCAAGTGCCTGCATTTGCAGGCCGGCACGCGATGGATTGAAAATAAAGGAGACTTTCTTATGAAGATTTCTCGTCGTAACTTCCTGGCTGTGGCTGGTGCTGCTGCCGCCGCCGCTGCTCTGACCGCTTGTGGCGGTTCTTCCGCTTCTTCCACCAGCACCGCTTCTTCCGCTGCTGCTTCCACCGCTTCCTCCACTGCTGAGGGCGGCGAGAAGATCGTCAAGGTCGCTCTGACCTGCGACACCGGCACGATCGACGATGAGAGCTTCAACCAGGCATGCTGGACGGCTGTTTCCGGCTACATGGGCAAGGACTGCCAGTACTACATCCCCGAGGCTGATGCTTCCGATGAGGATCGTGAGACCATGATCCGCCTGGCCGTCAACGAGGGTGCAGACGTGATCGTCTGCGTCGGCTACCTGTACGGTGCTTCTCTGGCTTGGGCTGCTGACCAGTACCCGAATGTCAAGTTCATCGCTGTTGACGTGACCCAGGGCGATATCGGCACGGATACCATCCCCGCAAACTGCTACTGCATCACCTTCAAGGAGGAGCAGGCAGGTTACCTGGCCGGTTACGCGATCGCCAAGGACGGCAAGACCAAGTTGGGCTTCCTGGGCGGCATGGCTGTGCCCGCTGTCATCCGTTACGGCTACGGCTTCGTGCAGGGCGCTGATGCTGCCGCACAGGAGCTGGGCCAGAACATCGAGATCAACTACTTCTACGGCGGCCAGTTCTACGGCGATGCCAACATCACCTCCCGTATGGAGGGCTGGTACTCCAACGGCACTCAGGTCGTGTTTGCCTGCGGCGGCGGCATCTACACCTCCGCTGTGGAGGCTGCTCTGAAGAACAACGGCTACGTCATCGGCGTGGACGTTGACCAGAACTACATCGGCGCAAACGGCGTGGCTGACGGCACCTATGCCTACAACCCGTTCATCACCTCTGCCATGAAGGGTCTGTCTGAGGCTGTCAACACCGCTCTGTCCGACATCGAGGCCGGTGACTGGAGCGAGATCGCTGCTTCCAACGGCAACTTCGGTCTGGAGGATGGCGATTACATCGGCCTGCCCACCGCAGACGACAGCTGGAACTTCGAGACCTTCACCAAGGACGAGTACGAGACCGTCAAGGACAAGATCAAGAGCGGCGAGATCACTGTGGACAACAACTCCGACGATGCTACCAAGCCCACCGTCAGCGAGTTCACTACCGTCAACTACATCCAGTAAAGAGCTTCCCTAGGCGGGATGTTCCGAAAGGGACACCCCGTCTTTTGTTGTATCAAAAACCGGAAGTCATACTATTTCAAGGGGAACCCAGGATAAAAATTTCCTGTCGCAAATTCCTGACCGTGATCGCTTCCGGCGAGATCACCGTGTACAACAGCTCGGATGATGGGGTCAAGCCCACCGTCAGCGAGTTCACCACCGTCAACGATATCCAGTAACCCGGCGTTTCCCGCAGCCTGCGGGCCGTAAACCGGCAGGCCGCTTTTATGAATTACTCAATGCAAAAACAGGGTGCCCATTGCAGGCGGGCACCCTGTTTTTGTGTGTCCGGGCAGGGCAGACCCGGCGGAAACTGTGCAGGATGCTTCAAAAGTAATACTTTTATCTGTACTTTCTGCCAAAAACGAAAAAAGCCGTGTGCAAATTGTCGGAAATCAGGTATAATGAAAGATAGAATAGTATAGGTGTCGATACGGCACGAAAGGAGAGTGAGCAGATTGGCAGAGGATTTTGTGATCGAGATGCTCCACATCACCAAGGAATTCCCTGGGATCAAGGCAAACGATGATATCACCCTGCAGCTGCGCAAAGGCGAGGTACACGCTCTGCTGGGCGAAAATGGCGCCGGCAAAAGTACGCTGATGAGCGTGCTGTTCGGCCTGTACCAGCCGGAGGCTGGTCAGATCCGCAAGAACGGCAAGGAGGTCGCCATCCGCAACCCCAACGATGCAAATGCACTGGGCATCGGCATGGTGCACCAGCACTTCAAGCTGGTGGAATGCTTCAGCGTTCTGGACAACATCATTCTGGGCGTGGAGCCCAATAAAATGGGCTTTTTGCAGAAAGCCGAGGCCCGCAAGAAGGTCATGGCCCTGAGCGAAAAGTACGGCCTGCGCGTGGACCCGGATGCCCTTGTCAGCGATATCTCGGTGGGCATGCAGCAGCGCGTGGAGATCCTGAAGATGCTGTACCGCGACAACGAGATCCTGATCTTCGATGAGCCCACCGCTGTGCTGACCCCGCAGGAGATCGACGAGCTGATGGAGATCATGCGCGGGTTCAAGAAGGAAGGCAAGTCCATCCTGTTCATTACCCACAAGCTGAACGAGATCATGGCCGTGGCCGACCGCTGCACCGTGCTGCGCAAGGGCAAGTACATGGGCACCGTAGACATCAAGGACACCACCAAGGAAGAACTTTCCCGCATGATGGTGGGCCGTGATGTGCAGCTGCAGGTGGAAAAGCAGCCTGCAAAGCCCGGTGCCGTGGTGCTGGACGTGCAGAACGTGACCATGCACAGCGACCAGCGCAAGAAAGACTCGGTGAAGGATGTTACCTTCCAGGTGCACGCCGGTGAGATCGTCTGCCTGGCGGGCATTGAGGGCAACGGCCAGACCGAGTTTGTCTACGGCCTGACCGGTCTGGAAAAGCTGGCCAACGGCAAGATCACGCTGGATGGCAAGGACATTACCCATGCCACCATCCGCCAGCGTTCCAAGGACGGCATGAGCCATATCCCGGAGGACCGCCACAAGCACGGTCTGGTGCTGGATTACAGCCTGGAAAACAACATGGTGCTGCAGCGCTACTGGCAGCCGGAGTTCCAGAAGGGCGGCTTCATCCGTTCAGATAAAGTACGTGAGTACTCCGACCGGCTGATCGCACAGTACGACGTGCGCAGCGGCCAGGGCAGCTCCACCATCGTGCGCAGCATGTCCGGCGGCAACCAGCAGAAGGCGATCATTGCCCGTGAGATCGACAGGGATCCCAAGCTGCTCATTGCCGTGCAGCCCACCCGCGGCCTGGACGTGGGTGCCATTGAGTATATCCACAAGCAGATCGTGGCAGAGCGTGACAAGGGCACTGCCGTGCTGCTGGTGAGCCTGGAGCTGGACGAGGTCATGAACCTGGCCGACCGCATCCTGGTCATGTACGAGGGCGAGGTCGTGGGCGAGTTTGACCCCAAGACCACCACCGTGCAGGAACTGGGCCTGTATATGGCCGGTGCACGCAAGCAGGGAAAGGAGACTAAGTAACAAATGGACAAGAAAAAACTTTCCCACAGCAGTCTGCAAAGCTCGGTCACCAGTGTGCTGGCGGCTCTGCTGTGCATCCTCATCGGTCTGATCGTGGGCTTTCTGGTGCTGCTGGCCATCAACCCGGCACACGCTTGGGGCGACGGCTTTGTGCGCATCCTGAAAGGCGGCTTCCACGACGCTCCCTACGGCGTCGGCAAGGAGCTGGCCAACGCAGCACCTCTGGTCATGACCGGCCTGTCGGTGGCATTTGCCTTCAAGACCGGCCTGTTCAACATCGGTGCCGCCGGTCAGTACACGCTGGGTGCCTACGGTGCCCTGTACTGCGCCATTATGCTCAAGATGCCCTGGTTCGTCTGCCTGCTGGCAGCCACCCTGCTGGGCGGCATCTGGGGTGCGATCCCCGGCTTCTTCAAGGCCTACTTCAACATCAACGAGGTCATCACCTCCATTATGTTCAACTGGATCGGCCTGTATCTGGTAAACGAACTGGTCTACCAGAACGGCACCGGCCCCATGTACGACGTGCGGAACACCCGTACCCTGAACCTGAGCAAGAACCCGGCCTTTGCCCAGTCCATCATCCCGGATTTCGGCCTGAACAAGATGTTCCAGACCAACAGCACCACCATTGCCATCTTCCTGGCAGCGGCGGTGGCCATCCTGATCTGGGTGGTGCTGAACAAGACCACCTTCGGCTATGAGCTCAAGGCCGTCGGCCTGAACAAGAGCGCTGCCCGCTATGCCGGCATCAACGAGAAGAAGAACATCATCCTCTCCATGGCCATTGCCGGTGCACTGGCCGGTTTTGGTGCGGGCCTGTACTACCTGTCCAACGTGTCCCAGTGGAACCCGCTGAACTCCACCAGCCTGCCGGCTATGGGCTTCAACGGCATTTCCGTTGCTCTGCTGGCAAGCTCCAACCCCATCGGCACCATCTTCTCGGCACTGTTCATCTCGCACATCTCGGTGGGCGGCTCGTTCCTGTCCACCAAGTATTACCCCACGGAGATCTCGGACCTGATCAGCGGCATCATCATCTATCTGTGCGCATTCTCCATGCTGTTCCGCGGCAAGATCCACGGCCTGCTGTTCAAGAATGCCGACAAGACCAATGTGAACGCAGAGCCCGCTCCGGCCAAGACCGAAACCAAGAAGGAGGGCAAGTGATATGCTGCTTCTGATCAAATATACGCTGCTGTATGGCATCGTGCTGATGCTGGTGGCTCTGGGTGGTATGTTCAGTGAGCACTCCGGCATCATCAACATTGCGCTGGAAGGCATCATGGTCATCGGCGGTGTGGCAGGTGTGCTTACCCTGACCCTGCTGCCCGCCGACATGTCTCCCTTCCTGGTGGTGCTGCTCACCATTCTGGCGGCGGCCCTGGCTGGCATGGTGTACAGCCTGCTGCTGGCTTTTGCCTCCATCAACCTGAAGGCGGACCAGACCATCGGCGGCACAGCCCTGAACCTGCTGGCCACCGCCATTGCCGTGGTCATCGCCAAATACTTCAGCGACAGCGGCAGCGCCAAGCTGAACTATTCCAACAAGCCCTTCCTGTTCAGCATCGGCGGGCTGGAGCTCAGCGTCTTTGTTCCGCTGGGCATCATCCTGCTGATCATCAGCTATGTGGTGCTGTACAAGACCCGCTTCGGCCTGCGTCTGCGGGCCTGCGGCGAGCATCCCCAGGCAGCCGACTCGGTGGGCATCAATGTCTACAAGATGCGCTACGCTGGTGTGCTGCTCTCCGGTGCCCTGGGTGCCATTGGCGGCATGGCTTACATCGTGCCCCCGGTGCAGACCTGGAACTTTGAGGTGGGTGTGGCCGGTGCAGGCTTCCTGGCCTTGGCCGTTATGATCTTCGGCCAGTGGAAACCCTTCAACATCTTTGGCGCGGCCATGTTCTTTGCCGTGTTCAAGAGCCTGGCCAACATTGCAGATTCCACCTTCCTGGCACAGCTGCACTGGTCCAGCAACATCTACAACATGATGCCGTTCGTGGCGTCCATGGTCATCCTGGCCTTCACGTCCAAGAACAGCATGGCCCCCAAGGCAGAGGGCATCCCCTACGACAAGGGTTCCCGCTGATCCGGGGCGTTTCTCCGCAAACCTCACAGGCGCAGCTGCTTTTTCGGGCAGCTGCGCCTTTTTGCTTAAAAAAATGGGCAAAAGTTACAGAAAAAACCTTGCTTTTGACTGGAATTTTGCTATACTGAGACTACAATGTCATACTATTTCGACAGGAGCGTGAAGTTATGCGCATTTATGATCTGATCGCCAAAAAACGCGACGGCGGCACCCACAGCCGTGAAGAGCTGGAGAGCATCGTCAACGGTTATGTGTCCGGTGAGGTGGCCGATTATCAGATGGCTGCCTGGATGATGGCTGTGTACCTGCGCGGCATGACCGACGAAGAGACGGCAGAGCTTACCGACGTGATGGCCCACAGCGGCGTCATGGTGGACCTTTCGCCCATTCCGGGCATCAAGGTGGACAAGCACTCCACCGGCGGCGTGGGCGACAAGACCACGCTGGTGATCGCCCCCATCGTGGCAGCCTGCGGGGTCAAGATCGCCAAGATGAGCGGCCGCGGTCTGGGCCACACCGGCGGCACCATCGACAAGATGGAGAGCGTGCCTGGCACCAAGACGGCCCTGACGCAGGAAGAGTTCTTTGCACAGGTCAACCGCATCGGTCTGTCGGTCATCGGCCAGAGCGAGGACATCGCCGTGGCAGACAAAAAGATGTACGCCCTGCGGGATGTGACCGCCACCGTGAGCTGCATCCCGCTCATCGCGTCCAGCATCATGTCCAAGAAGCTGGCTTCCGGCTCGGACGCCATTCTGCTGGATGTGACCACCGGCACCGGTGCCTTTATGAAAACCGTGGACCAGAGCATCGAGCTGGCAAAGCTCATGGTGTCCATCGGTACCCACCATAGCCGCCGGGTGGCCGCCATGATCACCGACATGGACACCCCGCTGGGCCACAACATCGGCAACAGCCTGGAGGTCATGGAGAGCATGGATGTGCTCAAGGGCCACGGCCCCGCCGACCTGACCGAGGTGTGCCTGCAGCTGGCCGCCAATATGCTGGTGCTGGCAGGGAAGGGCACCCCCGCCGAATGCCGCGCCATGGCACAGGCGGTGATCGCGGACGGCTCTGCCTTTGCCAAGTGCAAGGAGATGTTTGCCGCCCAGGGCGGTGATACCCGCGTGCTGGATGACTACAGCTTGTTTGAGCAGCCTGCTGCCCGCTATGAGCTGCTGGCCGAGCAGGATGGGTACATCGTGGCCAATGATGCCGAAAAGATCGGCTCGGCCAGTGTGCTGCTGGGTGCCGGCCGCCAGAAAAAGGGCGACCCGCTGGACTTTGCCGCCGGCATCACCCTGCACAAAAAGCGCGGCGACTACGTCCACAAGGGCGAGAGTCTGGCAACCTTCTACGGTGCAGCGGACAAGTTTGAAGCCGCAGCCGCCGAGTACCGCAGCGGCCTTGTGTACGGCGCGGAAAAGCCGGAGGAAGCCCCGCTGGTATACGCCCTTGTCACCAAGGACGGCGTAGAGCGGTACTGAGACCTGACAGCAGGGGAGACCTTGCTCTTATGACGATATTTTTCCGCTGATGACGCCCAAAGCGCACGCGGAGGGCATTCTGAATCATTTTGACCCAAGGAGGCTGCTGCACAAAAGCTGTGCGGCAGCCCCTTTTTTGCGCTTTCACGCTGAAAACAGGTAATCCTGCACAAAAGAACCGTCGCTTTTTAAGCAATTCGATGTATTTGTGGGGCAAACAGTGGAACTTTGCGGCTGGATATGATATACTAAACTGTGTTTGTATGCTCCGGGAAAGGGGCTGCCAAAGGAGAAAGGACTTGTTATGAAGATCATTCTGGTGGGCAGCGGCAAGGTCGGTACCGCCCTTGCGCGGCAGCTCAGCGAGGAGGGCCACAACGTGACCGTTGTGGACACGAACAAGGCGCGGGTGGAGCACCTGATCGAGACGTACGACGTGCTGGGCATCGTGGGCAACGGCTCCTCCATCACCACCCTGTCCGAAGCCGGCATTGAGGATGCGGACGTGTTCATTGCCGTGACCGGTTCGGATGAGCTGAACCTGCTGTGCTGTATGTTTGCCAAAAAGGCGGGCCACTGCCACGCCATTGCCCGCGTGCGCAACCCGTCCTACAGCCACGAGCTGGACTTTATCAAAAAACAGATCGGCATTTCGGCCATCATCAACCCGGAAATGGCGGCAGCCAAGGAGATCTCCCATCTGCTGCGGTTCCCGGGGGCCAGCAAGATCGACACCTTTGCGGGCGGCCGCGTGCGGCTGATCAAGTTTGCGCTCACCGAGGCACAGGGGCTGGATGGCGTAGCCATCCGCGAGATCCCCAGTCGGCTCAAGAGCGACATTCTGGTGTGTGCCGTAGAGCGTGACGGCGGGGTGATCATCCCCAACGGCAACTTTGTGCTGCAGAACGGCGATCAGGTCACCTTCCTGGCCACCCAGGAAAACGCGCATGCCTTCTTCCGGCAGATCCACATGCCGGTGCGGCCGGTGCGCAACGCCCTGATCGTGGGCGGCGGCGCCATCGCGTTCTACCTGAGCCAGGAGCTGCTGGAGAACCATGTGCGGGTCCGCATCGTGGAGCGGGATGCCGCCCGCGCCCAGGAGCTGGCTGAGCAGCTGCCCGGTGCCCAGATCCTCAATGAGGACGGCTCCAACCGGGACTTCCTGCTGTCGGAGGGCCTGGAGTCCGCAGAGTCCTTTGTGGCCCTGACCAACATCGACGAAGAAAACGTGCTGCTGACCCTGTTTGCCAAAAAGCACTCCCAGGGCAAGCTGGTGACCAAGGTGAACCGTCTGGAGTTCGATGACATTTTGGCCGGGCTGGACCTGGGCAGCGTGGTGTACCCCAAGTACATGACCTGCGATTACATTGTGCAGTATGTGCGTGCCCTGCAGAATGAGGCGGGCAGCAACATCAAGACCCTGTACCGCATCCTGGACGACCGCGTGGAAGCGTTGGAATTCACGGTGCACGAGGAGAGCCGGGCCACCGGTGTGCCCCTGAGCCAGCTGCATCTGAAAAAGAACCTGCTGCTGTGCTGCATCACCCGCGGCGACCGCATCCTGATCCCCCGCGGCGGCGACCAGATCCAGGTGGGCGACAACGTGATCGTGGTCACGCTGGAGCATGGCCTGCATGACCTGCGGGACATCGTGGAGAGCTGACGGAGGCGGGCTATGAATTATGCGATCGTTTTCCGTCTGCTGGGCTATATCCTGATGATCGAGGGCGCCCTGCTGCTTCTGCCCGCCGCTGCCAGCCTGATCTACGGCGAGTGGATGGTACTGGCAGTGTTCCTGCTCACGGCTACCGTGAGCGCAGGCATCGGCTTTGCGCTGCGGGCCATCAGGCCCCGCAGCAAGGTATTCTATATGCGGGAGGGCTTTACTGCCACCGCACTGAGCTGGATCGTCATCTCGGTGGTGGGTGCCGCGCCTTTCGTGCTCACCGGCTGCATCCCCAACCCGGTGGATGCGCTGTTTGAGACGGTGTCCGGCTTTACCACCACCGGTGCCAGCATTCTGCCCGCCGTGGAGGGCCTGCCCAAGGGCATTTTGTTCTGGCGCAGCTTCACCCACTGGATCGGCGGCATGGGCGTGCTGGTGTTCCTGCTTTCGCTGCTGCCGCTGACCGGCGGCTCCCACGTCAACCTGATGAAGGCAGAGAGCCCCGGCCCGCAGGTGGACAAGTTGGTGCCCAAGGTGCAGTCTACCGCCAAGATCCTGTATGGCATCTATCTGGCCTTGACCGTGCTGGAACTGCTGTTCCTGCTGGCAGGCAGAATGCCCCTGTTCGAGGCCCTGCTTACCGCCTTTGGCACGGCGGGCACCGGCGGCTTCGGCTTCCGGAACGACAGCTTTGGCAGCTTCTCGCCCTACATCCAGTGGGTCGTGACCGTGTTCATGATCCTGTTCGGCGTCAACTTCAACGCCTACTTCCTGCTGCTGATGCGCCGGTTCCGCCGTGCTGCAGCCAGCGAAGAGGTGCGCGGCTACTTTGTGGTCATTGCAGCCGCCATTGCCATCATCACGGCCAACATCTACAGCATCTACAACAGCTTTGGCGAGGCGCTGCGGCAAGCGGCGTTCCAGGTGGGTTCCATCATCACCACCACGGGCTTTTCCAGCTGCGATTTTGACCTGTGGCCCACTCTGTCCAAGGAAGTGCTGGTGGTGCTGATGTTCATTGGTGCCTGTGCCGGAAGCACCGGCGGCGGCATCAAGGTGAGCCGCATCCTCATTTTGGGCAAGACGCTGGGCAAGGAGCTCAAGCAGGCTCTGCACCCGCAGGTGGTGGCTCCGGCCCGGATGGACGGCAAGCTGCTGAACCATGAGACCATCCGTACCACCAACGTGTTCATGGCGGCCTACAGCTTCATCTTTGTGGGGTCCTTCCTGCTCATCAGTCTGAACGGCTTTGACATGGTGACCAACTTCACTGCCGTGGCCGCCACGCTGAACAACATCGGCCCGGGCCTGGAGCTGGTGGGCCCCATGCAGAACTTTAGCGGTTTTGCAGACCCGGCCAAGCTGGTGCTGATCTTTGACATGCTGGCAGGCCGGTTGGAGATCTTCCCCATGCTGGTGCTGTTCCTGCCCGACACCTGGCGCAAATTCTGATCGTACAACGAAATCTAAAAGGGGCCACCCGCTGCGGGCGGCCCCTTTGCCATGCTTGCGTTCTGCAGGCAAAAAGGGTACAATACAACTGCTGGAAAACCAACGCTTTTGGAAGAAAGGACTGCTATGGAATACGATTTTTATACGCTGGGCGTCCTTTACCTGGTCTACTCGTTTACGGGCTGGGTAGGGGAGACGGTAGTAGCTACGGTGCGGGGCAAGCATTTTGCCAACCGCGGCGCAGCAGCCGGGCCCTTCTGCTTTGTGTACGGCTCCACGGCGGTACTGCTGGCCGTGGGCTTCACGGACCTGCGTAGCGACCCGGTGTACCTCTTCTTTGCCTGTACGCTGGCCTCCACGGTCATGGAGTGGCTGACGGCTAAGCTGCTGGAACGGCTGCACCGCCGAAAATGGTGGGACTACTCCGGTAAGCGCTTCAACCTGAACGGCTATGTCTGCCTGCAGTATTCGCTGCTGTGGGGCGTGCTGGGCACTGCCAGCGTGCTGTGGCTCAATGGCCTGCTGCTGCGGCTGTGCCAGGCCATCCCGAGCTGGCTGCTGCACCCGCTGGTGTGGGCGGCGGTCATCGTGGCAGCGCTGGACCAGATCGGTTCGGCCGTGCTGGTGGGGCGCTATGCGGCCAAACACCCGGTGCTGGAACAGCTGAACCAGCGGCTGGGTGAAAGCTCCGACGGCCTGCGCCGCCGCATTGCCCTGTATGTGGAAAAGCGCATCCAGCGGGCCTACCCGGCGGCGGCCCGGCAGGAACCGACCATTGCTCAGAACGGCGAAACGCCCCTGAGCGCCGCCGACCTGCTGTGGCTGTTCGTGGTGGGCGCGTTTCTGGGTGACCTGGTGGAAACAGTGTTCTGCCGCCTGACGGCAGGCGTCTGGATGAGCCGTTCCAGTCTGGTGTGGGGGCCGTTCAGCGTGGTGTGGGGCCTGGCTCTGGCCCTGACCACCGTGCTGCTGCGCCAGAATCAGGACAAGAGCGACCGCTACCTGTTTGTGTTCGGCACGGTGATGGGCGGCGTGTACGAGTATGTGTGCAGCGCCGTGACCGAGCTGTTGTTCGGCACGGTGTTCTGGGATTACAGCAAATTCAAATTCAATCTGGGCGGGCGCATCAACCTGCTGTACTGCTTCTTCTGGGGCATGGCGGCCGTGGTGTGGATGCGCTACGGCTACCCGGTGGTCATGAAGTGCATGACCCGTCTGCGCAGCCGGGTGCGGCCGTGGATGACCGTGCTGCTGGCGGTGTTCATGGCGGTGAACATGGTCACCAGCTCGCTGGCGCTGGCCCGTTACGACGCCCGCACCAGCGGGGTGCCAGCTGCCAATGCCGTGGAGACCTATCTGGACGCCCATTTCGACAATGCCCGCATGGAACGCATCTATCCCAACGCGAAAAAAGTGGAAAAGGCCGGGTGAAATTTGCAGGTTTCCCCTTGCGCTTTGCCGTTGAAACAGGTATAATATGCAAAGATAAAAGGGAGTAAAGGGCGTATATCCCGCAAGAGATGATACGCTGTGCTGCAGCGACAACCCGGCAGAAATGCCCGATGCAGTACCGGATGCTTGAGACTTTTATTACAAGGACGTAGTATGCGTACCCTGTAATAGGAGTCTTTTCTTTTTTGCCCGGCTGAGAGACTCCCGTTCCTGGAGCCGGGCCAAGGAACGATCAAAAAGGAGAAAAACATGCTTATACCTGTTTTGCTGTTCATCGTGGGCCTGTTGTGCCTGATCAAGGGCGGTGACTGGTTTGTGGACGGTGCCACCGGCATTGCCCGCCGCTTCCATGTGCCGGAGCTGCTCATCGGTGCCACGGTGGTGTCCATCGGCACCACCCTGCCGGAGGTGATGGTGTCTACCACCTCGGCTCTCACCGGTCACGGCGAGATCGCCTACGGCAACGCCATTGGCTCGGTCATCTGCAATTCCGCCCTCATTGCGGCCATTCCCATTGTGGCCAAGCCGGGCAAGGTGGACCCCAAGAGCCTGCGCACCCCGGTGCTGTTCTTCTTTGTGGCGGCAGCCTTCTACGCCGGTGTGGCCTACACCACCGGCTCCTTCACCCGGTCGGTGGGCATCATCCTGCTGGCCATGTTCGTGGCCTACATCGTCTGCAACGTGATGGCCATGAAGAATGCCCCCGCCCCGGAAGAAGAGGAAGAGCCGGAAGAAAACGCTTCCTTTGCCAAGGAACTGGGCCTGCTGGCGGTGGGCGCGGTGCTCATCGCGGTGGGCGCGGACCTGCTGGTGGACAACGGCACCCTCATTGCACAGGCACTGGGCGTGCCGGAGTCGGTCATTGCTCTGACCTTTGTGGCACTGGGTACCTCGCTGCCGGAGCTGGTCACGGCCATCACCTCGCTGGCCAAGGGCCACGGGGCGCTGTCGCTGGGCAACGTCATCGGTGCCAACGTGTTCAATCTGGTGCTGGTGAGCGGCGTGTCGGTCGCGCTGGCTCCCTTTACCATCCCGCAGAACTCCACCATTGCTGGCATGAACGCCTCGCTGGTGATGGATATTCCGGTGATGTTTGCGGTCATGCTGCTGCTGACGGTGCCCGCCCTGCTCAAGGGCAAGCTCAGCCGCCCGCAGGGCATTGCGCTGCTGTGCATCTACGCTGCTTTCTGCGTGGTGCAGTTCACCATTTGATGACGAAGTAAAAAAACAGGCCCCCGCACGGTTTTGTGCGGGGGCCTGTCTGCGTTTTGTGGTTACTGCTGTGCAAAAATTTTGACTTCGTCCTTGTCCATGAAGGCGGCACCGGCAAACCCGGCGGCCTCCAACTGGCCCAGCTGCTTGCCCAGCTTCTTGGCCTGCTGCAGCACGGTGACGTTGTAGGTGTCACGCAGGGCGGCGGCCTTGCTCAGCACGGCGGGGAAGTCGGCGTCCTTGCCGTACAGCAGGGCGATCTTCTGCTTGGCACCGGGGATCTGATACCCCTGTTCCAGCAGGATGCCGCACACGCGCTCGAAACCGATGGAGAAGCCCACGGCAGGCACCTGGGTGCCCAGGAACTTGCCCACCATGTTGTCGTAGCGGCCGCCGCCGGCCACGGCACCGCTGAACTGCGGGCAGGTGATCTCGAACACCATGCCAGTGTAGTAGCCCTGACCGCGCACCAGGCTGGGGCAGTAGGCCACCTGATAGCGGCCGGCAGCCAGCGCATTGGCGGTGGCCAGAACGTACTTCAGGTCATCGGCGATGGCGGGGTCGGCGCAGCGGGCAGCCACGGCGTCCAGCGTCACCTCACCGGCGGCGATGAAATCGGCCAGTGCGTTGATGGCGGCTTCCGGCAGCTGCTTTTCGGTCAGCTCGGCCTTCACGCCGTCAGCACCGATCTTGTCCATCTTGTCAAAGGTGATGCAGACGGAATCCAGCGTATCGGCGGCAAAGCCCATGCTCTCCAGCATGCCGCGCAGGATGCGGCGGTCGTTGATGTTCACCGTGAAGCCGGTAAAGCCGATGTTCAGCAAAGCGCGGGTGGTCACGTCGATCAGTTCCACCTCGGCGTTGGGGGAATTGTCGCCCAGAATGTCGATGTCGCACTGCACGAACTCGCGCAGACGGCCCTTCTGGGGGCGCTCGGCACGGAACACGCGGTCGGTCTGGATCACCTTGAAGGGGCTGGGCAGCTTGTCCTTGTTGGCGGCATAGTAGCGGCTCAGGGGCAGGGTGAGGTCGTAGCGCAGGCCCATGTCGGAGAGCTGCTTGGGGTCGCCGGTGTTCAGGGCGGCGGTGAGCTTGTCGCCGCGCTTGAGAACCTTGAAGATCAGGTTCAGGTTGTCGCCGCCGTCGGACTTGTCCAGATTTTCCATGTCCTCCAGCATAGGGGTGGAGATGCGCTCAAAGCCGGACGCACGGTAGGTCTCCAGGATCTTGCCCTGGATGTAGTCGCGCAGGGTCTGCTCGGTGGGCAGCAGGTCGCGCATGCCCTTCAATGCCTGTGTTTTCATGGTTGCAATACCTCTCTATATGTCAATTGAATTGTTTCCAGTACATCATATTATAAAGGAAACTGCCGGATTGTCAATCCGAATGGGCACACTATCGCAAATTGCACGGATTTTGAGGTGAAACGATGAAACAGCAGTTTGCAGCAAAACACCCGTGGACGATCCTTGCCGCCGGGGCCGCCATTCAGGTGCTCACGGGGCTTCCGGCGGCGTGGGGCGTGTTCCAGCAGCCGGTCATGGAGGAATACGGCCTGTCGGAGCAGGGGGCGGGGTATGCGTTTGGCATCCTCATCGCGGCCTTCGGGGTGGGGTGCGTGCTGGGCGGCTTCCTGCAGGACAGGCACGGCCCCCGCTGCGCGGGCCTGTGGGGCACCGCCCTGCTCTGCGGCGGCTTTTTTGCGGCGGGCCTGCTGCCGCCGGGCAGCGCAGGGGCGTTCTTTCTGGCGTTCAGCATCCCGGCGGGGCTGGGCACGGCGTTTTTGTATCCGTCCATCCAGTCCTGCGCCCAGAAGTGGTACGCCGACCGCAAGGGGCTGGCCACCGGCGTCATCGGCGGGGCGGTGGGCCTGAGCGGTGCCTTCCTCACCGTATTCGTGCGCACGGCAGTGCGGGGATTTTGGGTCGTGCAGGGCATCCGGGGGGCCTTCTGGGCACTGGGGGCGGTCACCCTGCCGGTATGCCTTGTGGGCAGTCTGCTTTTGCAGGACCCGTCGCAGACCGGGCAGACCCAAAAACCGCAGGAAAACGGCAAAAACACCATTGACCTTGCCCCGCAGCAGATGCTGCGCACAAAGCAGTACTGGCTGTGCGCCGGAGCGGTGTGCTTTTCTACCCCCGCAGTGCTGCTGTTCAGCCCCATTATTTTAAAGCTGGGCATGGAGCGCGGGTTGGAGGAGCAGGCGGCGCTATGGAGCGTGGTACTGGGCAGCGTGGGCAGTGCGGCAGGCCGCCTGCTGATGCCTCTGCTCAGTGACCGAATCGGCCGCCGCCCCACCGACATGCTGCTGTTTGCAGTGTCTGCCGGGCTGTCGGCGGGGTTTGCCTTTGCACAGGGCTGGGGCGTGGTGGCCTGCTATGCGGGCCTCACCTTCTGCTACTCGGCGCTGGCGGCGGTTCTGCCGGCCCTTTCCACCGACCTGTTCGGCTTCCCCCATGCGGGGGTCAACTATGGCTTTCTGGCGCTGGGGCAGAGCGTGGGCAGCCTTGCCTTTCCGTTTGCAGCCAATTTCTTCGGGCTGGAAGTCGGTCGGCACTGGATGGCCGTGGCAGCCGCCGGGGCCGGCTTTGCCTGCATCCGGGCCTTGCGACCGGTGGAACCGTCTGCTGGGCGCGGACAGCGGGGCATGGACCGGACCTGCTGACAGAATTGACAGAAAAATGACAAATGCCCGGCAGAAAGCGGACGAATTGACGGTTAGATGGAAATGACCAGAAAGAGAATTGCGGATTTTTGGCGGAAATGTCTTGCAAAATGCGCGCGCATTCTCTATAATAAAATCATGCGTGGTAGTGCTGTGCGGCCGAAAGAGAGAGCGGCCCGCGCAGCCGATGCAAAACGGGAGGACGAGCTGTGCCGGCAGGGCGCAGCCGTGTTCCCGCCAAGCGACATTTGTCAAAAGGAGAGTATGATTATGACCTATTCGCAGCAAGTACAGAATATGT
>OOBR01000353.1_pt1 | contig 49773 bp, 28 predicted proteins | sample 1671281 | NCBI WGS metagenome assembly OOBR01 (sample SAMN06348140, study PRJEB24527) | human gut metagenome | biome: human gut; feature: ankylosing spondylitis patient; material: feces | host: Homo sapiens | place: China | collected 2015-10
CAATGCAATAAGACTCTTCTTCATACGAAACCCTACCTAATACCTGTTACTTTTTACCTTTATTTTTTTGCGGGTGCAAAGGTAAAACAAAATTGGTCAGGATGAGTTCGTGTGAAACGATTTTGATTTAAATCAATTCATACAGGAAGACATGTAGTTGACGGTTATTCATTAATCACTATGTTACGGATGACGCATTCCGTACCTTTACTTTTAGGGTTTTTCTTTTTAGATACCCGTATCGTCAATGTATGTGTTTTCTTATTGTCCAATTCGGAGGCCAATACGTATAGCCATGGAAGATAAAGGCTTTTGCTCCATTTGGTGAATGTATCTAACTCATGGAATTCTTTACCGTCAATGCTATATTCGATAATTCCCGAATATGGTCCGCAAGCCATGAACAAGCCTACAGCCTTTCCTTTGAAAGAATAGGTGAAAGTAGCTCCCGGAGAGTCTGCATAAAGCATTGGAACATTTACGAACCCTTTTCGTGTATTTGTCTTTTCTTTGGGTTGCCAAGAAGGGACAATAGTCCAATCGTTTTTAATCCGAGCTTCTTTCAGGTCAATGAATTTTCCATTAGCATAACTGTATTTATCTAGAGATCTTGCAGGTATCTCATGTTCTTTGCGTGTGATATTTTGGGGAAGTGACCACATTTTATCCCAGAGTGCCTGTATGTCGGCTGCATAGAATTTATGTCCAAACCATTTAGGATGTACGCCGCCAAAATCTTTCCAAGAGAACTCCTGCTTTTCTATTCTTTCCGAAATTTCTCGGGCACAATTAATAGAAGGAATCAGATAATGATTTGCTACCCGTTCATGGTTTAGGATAACATCCGGAACTTGTCCTTTGGGGAACATTTCTAAGAAGGGCTCATATACAAAATGCAACATGATAATATCTGTGTATGGATTGGCTGTCAAAGTGTGGCGTATTACTCCTTCCATGCCACGTACTTGTTCCAACGGAGGGAAACCGTTGGTATGGTCATTGACTGCTCCCTCAATAAATAACAAGTCGATATTTCCTTTTGCCAGTATATCATTGTCCAATCGGAAAGCGTGCGGGGTTGTTCCGGTAGAAGGAATACCGGCATCAATAAAGTCAAATTCGGTAAAAGGAAACCGTTGCTTCAGTTGTTCCTGAATCATATTTCTCCAACCGCGCATTTCGGTAATAGATCCTCCGAAAAAGGCAACACGTCCTTTCTTCTCTTTTTCAAAACGGATAAAAGAGTTCGTCAGGCTACCTCGAATATTATAATATTGCTTTTCCTTATATGCGGGTTGGTGTCGAAGAATAAAATCGACGATAGGTTCCGGATTCTCAAGACTGTGAGGATGATGCTCCGCTCCCGGTTTGATAATGACTTCTACCGGGCCTCCTAATTCAACATAGGTATCCCTTACCAATTTCATATTTTCGGCAAAAGGAACTACGGTATCACTGTCTCCGCATACGGCAAGGATGGGTACTTTGTGCTGGGCTAATGTTTGCAGATGGAATATCGGATTTTCTTTGAAAGTTTCGGGAGTGGCATCTGTCAGTTCCCAATGCTTCAAGAAGTCCTTCCAATGTTTTTCTCTTTTTTTCCCCGGCCAGCTGAACATATCACATACCGGATTGTCAAGATACATACAGGCTACTTTGTCCGGATGGGCGATTCCCCATTGCAGAGCATAGTATCCTCCCCGACTCAGTCCTTCCAGTACAACTTTGGGAGATAGTTCATATTGTGACACCATGTTGTTGTAGAAGTCCGTTCCTGTTTTGATAGATTTCGGACAGCCGTATTCATGAGTCAGATCGTAATAGACTACATGGAATCCTTCTTTCAACAACGCTTCGTCTGCGTAAGCGAATACACCGAAGAATGCCGGTCTCCATATCCAGGGATTACCCTCCAATGCCTTTTGAGGACAGACTACGGTAGCTGCTTTGTTCTTATAGGTGAAATCGTAACGTTCGTATCCTTTCCATTTTCCTTTCAAGCCCGGAAAAGGTTGTATCTCGTGGGTACTTTCTTTACCTGTCAGCGCCTTATAAATCGTTTTCGCGAGAATATGGGCGCCTTGTTCATTAGGATGCAGGTTATCCACAAAATTCTCCGGCATATTGGCAGTGACCGTGTGCAAGTCTATTACCTGAGCATTTACTTCTTTAGCCACCTCATTAATCATGGGAATCACTTCTGTCGTAATCACTTTGTCGCGCTCACTGAATTTTTTGCCATTGATGGTTACCGGATAGCAAAGATATATTTTCACGGCAGGAGACACTTGCTTGAAAGAGCGGATCATTGTCTGCATATCTTTAGGATATTCATTTTTATATTTCCAGAATATCGGATTAGTGTCGTTTGTCCCCAACTTTATAATAAGGATGTCCGGCCGGAAGTCGAGTGCCTGCTTATAAGCCTTCTCTTTCATGTATGAATTGCTTTTTTGAATCATTGTACGACCGCTGACACCGAAATTGCGTACCTCATATTCCTTGCCCAACATCTGTCCAAGTATCATGGGATAACTGTCTTTATCCCGGTTTTTAATGCCGGCTCCGGCAGTGATACTGTTTCCTACACAGGCTACTTTTATCTTAGGGGCCGTTTTAGGATCTGTCTTTGCCTCTGTGTGAACACAAAGAACTATACCTAGAATTATCAAGAGTAATTTGCTTTTCATACCGTTCAATATATTTATTCTAAGCTATATAATAAGTATCTTCTATCCGTTTTGGGAGTATTCATATACTTTTCGCTGATTGCCTCCCAGCCGGATTTTTTGTCATAGAAAGAAGCCCGACGCAGTATCCAGCAACTTGTCTGTTGCTCTTTGTCCCAACCTTTAATCTGTTGATACGGAAATTCACTTTGTGGTTTGCCTACGAAGGAAGCCATATACTCCAGGGCTTTTGTTATGTTTCGTCCGTCTTTGGAAGTACTGTTGTATATATCAATGTCCAAATTCCGGCAGACAGCACACATATCCATCATGTGAATCAAGTTGAAGTTGGTATAACCGAATCCTGTGGTACGTGCCAATTCACGGGGCTGTTTGCCGTCCGGTTCAATTTGCGGGAATAAACGTTTCTCTGCAAATTCGCTGATTGTTTTCCGTGCCAGTGCGGAATCTCCGGTAAAGAGCGCATATACTGTCTGCTGTACGTCGAAAGCCAATCCGTGGTTGTTTTTTGCAGTTCGTTCTTCGTTGGCTACGGAACTGGTCTGTATCCATTTCAGATATTCCTTGAACCAGTTTTTAAGTCCTTCACGGTCTGCTTTTGTGAAGGAAGTGGAAGTACTCATCATCTCTACTACATCCAATACTTCAATGAACGCATAAGCATCAATCATGCCGAAACCTCTTCCTTTGCCTCCGTTGCGTCCCGGAATCATCTGTCCGTAGTTCATATTGGGGTTCATACGGGTTGCGGGATTCAGAAACCAGATACGGGTGAATTCTGCAGCTTTGGCAGCGTATTTCTCGTTGCCGGAGAAATAGTAGGCAGTACCCAATGTAAGGATGTTACTTATCGTCTTGCCGATATTGGTGCGGTCGCTGGTTGCATTGGGATTCCGGACACCGTCTTTCCGGATATAGGGAAGGCCGTCGGGCTTAGTGGGATCAGGCCACCAGTAAGGCCCCATACTCATGTAGTCGTGTTTGTCTCCGCTACCGGGAACCATATCTTTATCCATTACAGAGACGGGTTTGTTTTTCAATGCCTTGTCTGCATCACTCATTAATCTTGCAATGGCAGGTGCGTACTCTTTTTCTTGCATACGTGCCTTTACTTTGGCCAGCTTCTCTCCGTCATAGACTCTGGTGGCAGGAACTTGTGCAGTCGTTTTTCCTGCTCCGGAGAGCAGGAAAAAGACAGCAATCAACAATCTTATAGAGTTTTTCATGGTTTTATCTGTTTATTTGATTGAAATAAATGTAGTTTTAATTTGTAGAATATCACAACGGACAGATACAATAGATTCTCCGTTCCGTTTATTTACCCGAATAGCGGCACGGCCATTATAAGCCTGTACTTTTCGCGAACCGATGGAAGTTCCTTGATTTTCGATCAGTTTTCCATCTCCCGTCAGTCCGAACTCTATGAAGTTTTTCGTGTTCAGACAGGGGACTCCTTGTGCGTCTACGATTTGTACTTCCACCAAAGAAAGGTCGGTTCCGCAGGACGTTACTTTTGTTTGCAAGCGTGCCGGAGTGCCCCATGTGCGGGTCTCGTATACAAAGCGTAGGGTATCTGCCACTTCCTCTTTTCCTTTAGAGCGTGCGATAACCGTATTCTCTCCGGCTTGTAACCGACACTTCCAATGCAGTCCCGCTGCCGGATAATCCTGGCTGTTGCGTTTCTTCATACCTTGTGATACACCATTGACCAACAGTTCCACTTGAGGGCAGTTGGAGTATACCAGTATTTCTTTCTGTTCGTCTGCTTTTCCCCAGCGGACAGGCCATGTATGTCCATAGATGTGTATCATCGGTTTTTTGGTCCAATAAGACTGGAAGACGTAATACGTTTCTTTGGGAGTCAAGTCTCTTTCCACTACTCCTTTCTGGTTGACATAAGGAACGGGATTCTCGGGGCGTACCGGTGTAGAGAAATCTTTGAACGGCCAATAAGCGGAACCTGTCAGCCAATCCATTGTCTCCTGTTCTTTCAAATGCCAGTCGATGAGGCGTACCATATAGCTTTCCGACCAATCACCGTCTTTGGAGGCACGTGCGCTTCCACCGTATAAGGAAGCGTCTCCTGCCCGTTCGTCCGTACCCTTACCGGCTTCTATCTTATCCAGATTGATGAAGGGGTCTTCTGCATGGCGGCGTGCATGGCAGTCTCCTCCCCATTCGGCATGAAAGAAGTGTTTCACCTGCTGCATCTCATGGTATGAGGCGTTTTTATAATCAGTAAATATACCTCTGTACCATCCTGCCCAGATAGAAGGAGAATAGACATCTACGATATCTTTGCAGAAATCACATCGGCGGATGGCAGTTACACGGTTGTCATCCAGTTGATGCGCGAGGTCGTGAAGCTCTTTCATGAAAGTCCGTATCTTTCCCTTATCAAATTCCGGAAAGTCATTGGGCCAGTCATTTTCATTACCCAAGCCCCAGATGATGACTGCCGGATGATTATAATGCGTATGAATCATACTCTCCAACATTCGTTTGGCTTGCGCCTGATAGCGCTCACCACCCAATCCACCACGGCACCAAGGGATTTCTTCCCATACAAGAATACCCAATTCATCGCATAGAGAAAGGATAATGCCGGATTGCTGGTAATGCCCCAGACGGATGAAGTTGACACCCATCTGTTTCATTAGGGTCATTTCTTGTCGCATTTGGCTCTCCGTCATGGCGGCTCCTACGCCCGCATGGTCTTCGTGACGGTGAGTACCACGTAACAACAGTCGTGAACCATTGAGCATGAAAGGTCCTTTTTCAATAAACTCAAATCGGCGGAAACCGAAGCGTTCAACCGCTTTCTGTTCCTGATTATTGTGTTTCAGCCGTACTTCGCAAGTGTAAAGCTGCGGATGTTCGTCCGACCATAACTCCGGCTTCCGGACAGTGGTTGCCAGTAAAGCTGCTTTCCCAAGCGGCAATACTTCTTTTTCTTCGCTGAGTATCACTTTGCCGGAAGGGTCTTTGATAATAATGTTGGCGGTGGCTTTTCGCACGTCTGCCGGATTGTAAAAGAAAGCATGGACAGAAAGTGTTCCCTTTTTCAGTTCCTTATCCGGGTTCGCATCTATCTGTATCCGTTCTATGGAAACTTCCGGCACATATACCAGATTAAGGTAGCGGTATAATCCGCCGTACACATTGAAGTCTGATAGATCGGAGGGGATCATTTCCGCGTCACGGCTATTGTCGCATCGGATGGAAAGAGGAATCTTGCCACCGAATCTCTTGGCACATTCGGGAGTAGCGGCAAAAGCTTGTACGGCTTCCGTTATATCTGCTGTCCATTCATCGTAGCCACCTGTATGTGTGGCAACGAGAGTGGTGTAAATATATACTTCCGTCTTTTGCCCCGCACCTTCAAAATCAAGTAGAATTCGTCCGTTGGGATAAGGATTATTGATATCCAGCAATGTCTTATACCATCCGGGACCTTGATAATAGTTCAAGTCCGGGTCTACTGCATCTGTCGCGTTGAAGCAATGTGGCAATGTGACGGGTGTCCATAAAGGTACACTTTCCGAAGTTCCCGGACTGGCTGGGCGTACCGCTTCCCAAATATTTCCGATATCTCCCCGAAGATAGAGCCAGTTGTCGGTGAGACGGGTTTTATGTTCAGTGAGTACTTTAGCCCCTGCCGTTGACAGACAGGCTACCAATAAACATATTGTATAAATAAGTCGTTTCATCTTTCAGTTTCTCTTTTAGAATAATTTTCCGGTTTTCTCCAATCTGTCTTTTCTTAGCAAAGCTTCGATAAAGTAATAATCAGCATAGACGATAGGTACGTCCACTTCCACATTTGTCGGTTTGGTACCTGTACTGTGAAGTAACAGGAAGCCATTGTCATGCCCCATAGTAGCCCGATAATTCTTGGACAGGTTCTCCAGTATTTTATCCGCCCGTTCTTTGTCACGTTCGGCATTTTCAGGATCATATAGGCTGAGTTCGTAGAGTGCTGAGGCAATTATCGCCGCTGCCGAAGCGTCACGAGGCTCGTTCGGAATCTCCGGAGCGTCAAAATCCCAGTAGGGGACATAGTCTGTCGGCATATGGGGGTGATTGAACAGAAATTCTTCCACCTTCTTTGCCTGTTGCAGGAACTCCGGTATTTTCGTTTCCCGATAACACATGGTATAGCCGTACAATGCCCATGCCTGTCCGCGCGACCAAGCCGATTCATGTGATAGTCCCTGATGCGTATTCTTTTTCAATACTTTTCCGGTGATGGTGTCATAATCGATCACATGATAGCAACTGTTGTCGGGGCGGAAATGATTCTTTAAAGTTGTCCGTGCATGGTTGACGGCGATATGGTAGAAGGTGGAATCATTGCTTTCACGGGTAGCCCAAAACAGGAGTTCAAGATTCATCATATTGTCGATAATGACCGGGCACTGCCATTTCTTTTGATTGTGGTCCCACGAACGGATAATACCCGCCTGCGGCTTGTAGCGACCGGCCAATGTACGTGCTGACTGCAACAAGATTTCTTTATACCGTTCATCCTGAGTCAGCCGGTATCCGTTGCCATAACTGCAATACATTTTGAAACCCATATCATGTGTCTTTCCATTCATTTTCTCCTGTTCCAGCATATCGGTGTGTTGCTGCGCTTTCTTTTTCCAGAAATTGTTCTGAGTGTATTCGTAGACATACCACAGTTCTCCCGGAAAGAAGCCACTGGTCCAGTCTTTGGAAGGAACCAGATGTAAGGTACCGTCCGGTTCGGAATTGCGGGGATTGGTAAGTTCTCCCCAACCGTTCTTTTCCCGTTTCTTGCGGCTCTCGGGTGTTTCGTTGGTACGGGCATAGTCTATCTCGTCAAAAGCAACACGTAGTTGCAATTGTGCGAACATCATATTATCTTCTACCAGCGTGTTCCCGAGTTTGGGAGTGCAGGAAGAGGCTAATCCGATCCACAATCCCAAGGCGAGAGTATGTGATATGCGTTGTATTCTTCTTTTCATATATTTATGTATTTAGTCTGAGTATTTTCCGGTTTCATTTCTCCAGACGGACTGCAATAGGGTTCATGTATTGATTTCCTTGATATTGTTTGCCTTTCAGGTTGCATTCAAATGCTCCTTCGGGTAAGTTTATTTTGCCGATCCGGATACTGCTGCTTCCCTTCCTCTCGTGATAAGGAGGATAGTTTGCTTCAAATATTTTTCCGTTGATTTCCACAATCACTGTTCCCTTATCATCTTTTCCGGCTGTGTTATAATCCAGATAAAGAGTGTATTCCGCCGGCTCATTGAGACGGAGTCTCCATTTCATACTTTGACTCTCATTCTTCCAGTTTTTGACATAGTTGCGATTGGGCTTGCCATCGCCATAACCGAGTCCTCTTCCTTGTAACTCTGCATCGAACGTATAGAGTACATTTGTTTGTCCGGCGTCAAGCAGGCGGATCGGGTTGGGAAGTTTCTGTTTGCCCAATACCAAAGCAATGACTGAATTTATACTATCCGGGGCTTTGGCGGGAACTGTCAGTTCGTAGTCATCCGTATTCAGACGTTTGAACTGGACAGAAGCCTTTTTATCTGCGAGAAACCATCCTTTTCTAATGTCGGAACGTAATCCGCCGATAATCAGTTTGCTGTCAGCAGGCCAGCGATAGACGTGAACATATAGAGTATCTCCTTTTAAAGTCGTTACTCCCCAAGGTTGTATAGGCAGGTTAGTCCGCCGGGTGCCATAGATACTTTCTCCATTTACTTTCAACCACTTTCCGATTCCTTGAAATACCTCTATGTCTTTTGAATCCCATTGTCCGTTCCCCATCGGACCGACGTTCATCAGAATATTCCCACCTTTGGAAGCGGCGCTAGCTAACAACTGAACGAAGAAAGGTACGGATTTGCGAACAGTATCTACCCGGCTATATCCGTATGATTCGTTGGTAGTGGGAATGGCTTCCCAAGCTCCTTTGGTGGGGAAGAAAAAGGCAGACCGGTCGCCCGTGTTGCGATAATCACCCATATTCTGTGAGCCGAGTCTCACTAATCGTCCGTTGACTACAATTTTATTTTCCCGGTCAACCTCCCGAATTGCTTCCAGAATACGGATATTCAGATAAAGCGGAAGTTTGCTAGGGGTATCGAACCAGAGGATATCCGGATCATACTTCTTGACAAGCTCCTGTATCTGAGGTATTGACTTTTCGTTCACGTATTTTTCTGCTCTAGGTAGAAAATTGCGGCGTTCCCCTTTCCACCAGTTAGCTCCGCCCAGCAACTTGTCTCCGCCCGGGTTATCATAATCCCAATCATTGCCCGGAGCGTCCGGATGTTCCCAATCGAAAGCGTGCGAATAATAGAAACCGAACTTGATTCCGTATTTCCGTGCCGCTTTCCGCAATGCTTCCATCGGATCTTTGCCATACCGTGTCATCCGCATATCGTAAGGATAGGCATCGGACAGATACATGGCGAAACCATCGTGATGTTTGGCTGTGATGATGAAATACTTCATTCCTGCTTCTACCGCATGACGTACCCATTCTTCCGCATCGAACTCGGTGGGATTAAAAGGAACAACCAGTTCTTTTTTGTATTGTTCCAGAGGAATGCGGCCTTTACGCATCAGGTGTTCGGTATATCCTCCCAGCTCTTTACCTTTCCAAATACCTGCCGGGACGGAATACACTCCCCAATGGATGAAGCAACCGAATTTTGCTTCATTGTACCATGCCATACGGTTGTCGTAATTCTTACGTGATTCTTTCCACCATCCGTTGCCTGCTTTTACAATCGCCTCTTTATCTTGGGGAAGCTGTGTATTGGCAGGCACCTCCAGTCCTTGTTCATCACCATTCTGTGCTTGAACGTTGAAAGTGATGTTGCTGATAGCGAGGCAACAAGCAAATGCGATGGATTTATGATAACTTTTCATAGCATACATTTTTTATTTCAATGAATAGGTTTCTCCTTTTTTAGTCTCTATCACCTGTTCTTCTTTGGAGAATCCCTCCCGGATACGGCAGGTGCCTCCTAGATTTGAAGTGACGGATAACCGGCTGATTTTTCCTTTTTTCCATTCCATGTCGATTGTAAAACCACCTCTGGCACGGATACCACGGATACTGCCTTCCTGCCAGTTGTCAGGTAATGCCGGCAATAGGTGGATGTATCCTGCGTGGCTTTGCAGGAGCATTTCTGTAATGCCGGCGGTAGCACCGAAATTACCGTCAATTTGGAAGGGTGGGTGAGCGTCGAATAAGTTGGCGTATGTGCCGCCTCCTTTGATACTGACTTGGGTGGCGTCTACATATTTAAGTCCGTTTTGTAGCATAAGCAATGCATGATTACCGTCATGCAAGCGTGCCCAAAAATTGATTTTCCATGCCATAGCCCATCCTGTTCCGCCGTCTCCGCGTAGTTGGAGTGTACGGCGGCAGGCATCAGCCAGTTCAATATCCTTTTCAGGGATAATCTGTTTTCCCGGATGGAGAGCGAACAGGTGGGATACGTGCCGATGTTGAGGATCTATTTCCTCAAACTCTTTTTCCCATTCCAATAACTGTCCTTTGGAACCGATACGTAACGGCTGGAGATCGGCACGTACTTCTTCCAGTTGTTTCCGGAAAGCAATGTCCGTATTCAGAATGCGGGAAGCCTCAATACAGTTGGTCAGCAAATCCCAGGTAAGACCGAGATCCATGCCGGAAGAACGGCTTAGTTCGGCATCTTGTGTTACTCCGTTCTTGTCTGTATAGCGGAATCGGTTTTCAGGAGAAGTGGAAGGATTGGTTATCCATTTTCCGGTTTGCGGGTCTTTTTGCAGCCATTGCAACAGAAACTCTGCCGCTCCTTTCATAATCGGGTAAGCGGTTTGTGACAAATAAGTCCGGTCACCCCCGAAGGCATAATGCTCCCATAAATGTTGACAGAGCCATACACCTGCCATGGGCCAGCATGACCATCGCGGTGAACCTTTCGGGTCGGTTTCATATCCTCCGGTAGGGGCTGTCTGCGCCCATGCATCCGAATTGTGATGGGCCAACCAGCCACGTTCCATTCCGTAGTTGATTCTGGCAGTCCGGGCACCGCTCACGGCAAGCCGTTGGATGAAATCGGAAAGAGGCAGAAAACATTCCGGCAAGTTAGCTGTCTCCGTCAGCCAATAATTCATTTCGGTATTGATGTTCGTAGTATAGTTCGACCCCCAAGGCGGCTGTACAAGCGGATTCCAGATTCCTTGTAAGTTGGCGGGGAGTCCGCCGGGACGGGAAGAAGCAATCATCAGGTAACGTCCGTACTGATAATAAAGTTCCAGTAATCCGTTGTCGGAAGGGGCTGAGCTGAATTGTTTTACTCGCAGGTTGGTAGGTAACTTTTCCTTTTTAGGCGTACCCTTGCCAAGCGATAGTTCTACGCGGTCAAAAAGTTGGCGGTAGTCTGCTGTATGCCGGTCCATCAGTTCCTCATAACTCCGTTTAGAGTCACTAAGTTCAATCTTCGGCTGATGAAAGTCGGTCGCTGCCGATAGGAGTAGTACTACCTCATCCGCATTTCGTATAGAGAGGATAGAATCATTGGATGCATAAGTACCTCCTTTCGGCAACAATTTGACTTGCACTTTAAACTTTAAACCTAATTGATTGTGATAAATGACTTGTCGGGGGTCGTAGTCACGGTTTGCTACATAACTGGGAGCCTTTCCGTCCAGCAAAAGTATATTCCGGTCGGTTGCTCTGACCTGGTAATGTAACAGGCTGTTCAGTTGCACGTCCAAAGAAACGGATTGCCTTTTGTCGGCTTCCAGTTTGACAACCATTACCTGGTCGGGGTATGAGATAAAGGAAGTGCGGCGGAATCTCACTCCGTCCACTTCATATTTCACCGTGGCGGTGGCATTTGAGATATTCAGATCTCTATATATGTTTTTTGGCTGTTTTTGTGCGGGTTGGGATAGCATTAAGTTCGCCATTGGCAAGTAACGAGCCGTATAAGGGCCCTGCGCATTTGCTTTCCAAAGCGCACTTGCTTGGACGTAATCACCCTGATTCACCGCTTTGCGAACCGAAGGCAAGACTTCCGCAGCTTTCGGGTTGTCGCAATCCTGAGGATATCCCGACCATAATGTTTCTTCGTTCAGTTGATATATCTCGTGTAGCGGGTTGCCGTAAACCATAGCTCCGATGCGACCGTTACCGAGAGGAAGTGCCTCTTCCCATACGGTAGCCGGTGCGTCATACCAGAGTTTGTAGTCTTTCCCGAAGCCAGCGACTGCGGAAAAGAACATCCATCCTGAAAACAATAGACTTTTTACCTTCATATTTTTCGTCTATAATTTCTTTACTTGTCCACTATTCACTATTTATTCATCTAAGATTTCGAAGGCCTTCGCTGTGTTTGAGATTAGTTGAACCGGAGGTAGTTTCACACCGAGTTCCAGTTTGATGATAGTAGCAATCTTGTCCGGAGCCTGAGAAGGCACGTTGATTACGACACCCTTATCCGTCTTGCTGAATTTCAGTGTTGACTGGTCAGCAAGCAGTGTTGCTTTCTTCACTTTATACGGAGTCTCAAAAATCAGTTTGCCGTCCTTTGGCCATTTGAATACGGACAGATAATATACGGAATTCTTCTTCTCATCTTTGCGGATGCATTCTCCCCATTTAGGGAATACTTCGCTACGTTGTGTACCGTAAATAGCTTCACTGTTCACTTTCATCCAGTCACCTACCTGTTTCAGACAATTTAGAGCGGGAGCGGGAATGGTGCCGGTAGGGTCGGGACCTACATTAAGCAGATAGTTGCCTCCGCGAGCGGCGATTGTATTCAGGTTGCGGATAACGGTTTCTGCATCTTTCCATTTGTTCTCCCAACTTTTATATCCCCATGAAGTACCGATATTCATGCAAGTCTCCCAGTCTACACGTTCAATGTCTTTGGCCTTCGGTATCCGTCCTTCCGGAGTTTTGTAATCACCCGGGAAATCAGGACGCTTCAGACGGTCGTTAGTGATGACCTGCGGATATTTAGCCAGCTCGTCGGTAATCTCTTGTGCGACTTCTTTGGAGATGCGGTGCGGAGTGTCCCACCACATAACGGCTACATCACCGTAATTGGTAAGTAACTCTTTGATTTGAGGCAAGGCTACATTTTTGAAATAATCCTCTATGGAAGCGGAACGTTGCAGGCAATCCCAGCCGCCGAGATTGGCTTTGGTAAACTGGTCGATGGCAACCGAATCCGGATTGGCCCATCCCTCTCTCATCTCTTTGCGGATAGTACCTCCACCGGGATTACACCAGTCTTGAGTTTGTGAGTAGTAGAATCCCAGTTTCAAACCATGCTTGCGGCAGGCTTTTGCCAATTCGTCTACAATGTCCCGTTTGAAAGGAGTGTAATCTACGATATTAAAGTTACTGGCCTTACTTTTGAACATGGCGAACCCATCGTGATGTTTCGTCGTGAAGATGATATATTTCATTCCCGTATTCTTGGCGGTGAGCACCATTTCTTCGGCATCGAACTTGGTCGGGTTGAAAGTACTTGCTTTGGCACGGTATTCGCGTACGGGTATCTTGCAGCGGTTCATAATCCATTCGGCTCCTCCGCGGCGCTGATTGACCCCGTTATAAACTCCGCCGTAAAGACAATAAGGTCCCCAATGTATGAACATTCCGAACTTGGCTTCGCGCCACCAAGCCATTTTCTCGTCATGGCTCAACTTCTTTTGTTGCGGTTGGGCGAATACGTTTACTGTTAATAGTAATAATAAAACTATTGATAAAACTTTTTTCATGGTGTGTGAATGTTATTCGTTGTTTAAATTCAGATTAATTTTCTGCGTCAAAACTACGACATCTTTACGAAAATGGATTATAAAGGTAAGTCTAATACTTATAAAAACTGCCATTTCATCGAAAATACTTTATTTTGCAAATAAATGGTGTAATTTTACAAGCCGGGTGGAAATAGAGCGGAAAAACACTCTTCGGTACAAGAAAATGATGTAATGATTATAAATATGTGTCAGTGTGCGGATGAGTTGTTTTTTATAAGAATCTGACGGATATCTGCAATCTTGTTTGGAGAATGTGCCGTACTTTAGCTCCCAAAATAATAATTTGACCATGAGAACTACTGTAAGCAGTGCGGTACTGCCTATTTACCGCTATTTATTGGTTATCGGCCTTTTCTTCCTGAGCACGGCGTTCAAGAAAGAAGATACCGGTATCCGTGCCGTTTACGATTTGATAGAACGGGTAACTCCGGGCTATGGCAAACAGTTTGTGTTGGAGCAGATTCCTGCGGGTACGGACGGACAGGATGTGTACGAAATCGGTGGAAAAAAAGGAAAGGTTATCCTTCGCGGAAACAATCCTGTTTCTCTGGCTACAGCGTACAACCAGTATTTGAAATACACCTGTGGCGCGCATGTTTCTTGGTTTGGCGATCAGTTGAATCTGCCTAAAAAACTTCCCGCTCCTGTGGAATCTCAAAAAGGGATGCACGTGATTAATGGAAAGTACCGTGTTTACATGAACTACTGTACATTCAGTTACACCGCGCCTTGGTGGGATTGGAAACGTTGGGAACGCGAATTGGACTATATGGCGATGAACTCCATCAATATGCCGCTTGCGCCTATCGGACTGGAGGCCGTATGGTATAATACATTGATGAAATACGGATTTACAGACAAAGAAGCCCGTGCCTGTCTGGCAGGACCGGCCCATTCCGCATGGCAGTGGATGCAGAATATACAAAGCTATGGCGGTCCGCTTCCGTTGTCATGGATACAATCTCATGTCGAATTGGGACAAAAGGTAATTAAGCGCCAGTTAGAATTGGGCATGCAACCCATTCAGCAAGGTTTCTCCGGCTATGTTCCCCGCGAGATGCGACAGAAATTTCCGAAAGCGAAGATCAGTAAACGCGGAGGCTGGTGCGGTTTTCAGGGAGCTGCCCAACTCGATCCGACCGATCCTTTGTTCCAATCTTTCGGACGTGACTTCATGGAAGAGGAGAAAAAACTCTTCGGAGCACATGGTGTTTATGCAGCCGACCCTTTCCACGAAGGGAAACCACCTGTTGATACTCCTGAATATCTGGGTGCGGTTGGAAAAGCGATTCATCAGCTTTTCAAGTCATTCGACCCAAATGCTTTGTGGGCAATGCAGTCATGGAGTTTACGTGAGCCGATAGTGAAAGCTGTTCCCAAATCGGATTTGCTCATCTTGGACTTGAACGGCGGACGTTGTAATAAGACACATAAGGAGGAGAAGGATAACAAGAATGCTCCTGTCTGGGGATATCCGGTCGTGGCGGGCAATCTTCATAATTTTGGCGGACGTATCAATATGCACGGTGATTTGCGCTTGATAGCTTCCAATCAATATGCCACTTCCCGTAGCAAATGGGACAATGTATGTGGTTCGGGTTTGTTTATGGAGTCTATCATTCAGAATCCGGTTTTCTATGAGTTGGCGTTTGAAATGCCGCTTCATGCAGGAGAAGTCAATATTGAAGAGTGGTTGGCGGGATATGCGGCACGCCGTTACGGAGCGCCTTCCGAAAAGACGGCACAGGCATGGCGATACTTGCTCGAAGGCCCTTATAAGAAAGGAACGAATGGAACGGAGCGCAGTTCGATTATTGCAGCCCGTCCGGCATTGAATGTCAAGAAGTCGGGACCGAATAAAGGATTGGGCATTCCTTATTCACCACTATTGTTATGGAAAGCCCAGAAATTACTTCTGGAGGAAGCAGATAAAATGGGAGCTTCCAAACCTTACCGTTTCGATCTCGTCGATTTGCAACGCCAGATATTGACTAATCTGGGACAGGTGATGCACAAACGCGCTGCGGGTGCTTTCCGTAAGAAAGACCGTAAAGGCTTCCTGTTGCATAGTAACCGTTTCCTCGAACTGATGCACGATACGGATGTGTTGCTCCGTACCCGTGAAGAGTTCAATTTCGATAAATGGCTGACTGATGCCCGCAGTTGGGGAACTACGGAAGAAGAAAAGAATCTGTTTGAGAAGGACGCCACTTCATTGGTTACTATCTGGGGTGGTGACGGTGATCCCCGTATTTTCGACTACTCTTGGCGTGAATGGAGCGGGCTGATTGAGAACTTCTATCTGAAACGCTGGAAAATGTTCTACGATGAGATGTTGGGCTATCTTGACCGTGGCGAGGAATATAAGGAGGAAGGTTTGCCGTTAGCTTACGGTCGTGAAGCTTTCCGCGCAAATGAGCTCTACAATAAGATGGGAGACTGGGAGATGAGTTTCGTCTCTACATACAACAAAGCACGTACCCCGATTACTGAGGGCGATGAGATTGAAACGGTAAAACGTCTATTTAAGAAATATTCGGAAATTTCTAAAGACTATTACTCTAAAGAAATGGCTGCCGATAAGATAAAAGATGGCAAGTCGTTTGAGAATCTGGGAGAAGACTGATTCAGGATACTTGAATCTATCGTTTTTGACATAAGAAAGTTGAAGTTGACTCTGCGCCATCTAAGTGAATGACATTCGCCCGATGGCGCAGGGCGTTTTATACCATGTTAGCAATTAAATATTTTTATCTATGAAGAATATATTATTTTTTATCAGCTTGCTGCTCATAGAGTGGCAGATAAGCTATGCCGGTGAATTGCCTGTACGTGAGCGTATTAATATAAATCGTGATTGGCGCTATCAGGAGCATGACCCTCAAGAAGTAGATTCCGCTTTGCATTATACTCGTCTGAAGCCTTACTTGCTTCCTTGTGCCAATGATTTCATTCTTTTCGGGAAGAAGCATATACGTCCGAAAGGAAATCCGGGCAATGAGATAGCATACGTGAAACCGGATTTTGATGACAGCAATTGGAGACAATTGAATTTACCGCATGACTGGGCTATCGAAGGACCTTTTAATATTGATTATGACGGAGCGACCGGGAAACTTCCTTATTGGGGAATACGTTGGTATCGCAAAACGATTGATTTGCCGCAGGAAGATAAGGGAAAACAGATTTATCTGGACATAGATGGAGCCATGTCCTATGCATCTGTCTGGTGCAATGGTAATTATGTGGGTGGGTGGCCTTACGGATATACTTCATTCCGTTTGGATTTGACTCCTTATCTGAAACCCGGTCAACGGAATGTATTAGCTATTCGTCTGGATAATCCGAATGATGCCTCCCGCTGGTATCCCGGTGGGGGAATTTATCGGAATGTATGGTTGGTAAAGACTTCTCCGGTACATGTGTCACAATGGGGAACTTTTGTGCGCAATGTGAATGTAACTAAGGAAAAGGCTACAATGGAAATGTCGGTTCGCATGGAGAATCATACAAATAAGGATGTTCGTGTTGCAGTGCAAACCAGTGTATATTTGCAGGATAAGGATGGAATACCTGTCGGAAAAGAAGTCGCTGATTTTCGGAATGAAGAGATAATTGTCAGGAAAAAGAGTAAGATAACGACTGCTGCACGCTTCTGTGTGAAGAACCCACAATTATGGGATATTGATGCACCGGATTGTTATGTGGCAGTCAGTCGTATTATGGTCGGTGGAAAAGAGATCGACAGGTATGAGACTTCTTTTGGGATTCGGAATGCGGAGTTTACTTTAGAAAACGGGTTTATGTTGAATGGCAGAAAAGTTCCCATAAAAGGAGTATGTATGCACCATGACTTAGGGGCTTTGGGGGCTGCGTTCAATATCGTTGCGGCTGAGCGGCAGTTGCGGATTATGAAAGAAATGGGGGCGAACGCTATCCGTACATCCCACAATCCGCCTGCACCGGAACTTGTCGCTTTGTGTGACCGCATGGGATTCCTTATGCAGTTGGAATTGGCAGATGCCTGGAGGAAAGGCAAGCGTAAAAATGATTATAGTGTATTGTTTGATGATTGGAGTGAAGCGGATATGCGTTCTCTGGTAAGGCATTACCGTAATCATCCTTCCGTTATTATGTGGAGTTTGGGAAATGAGGTTCCTGACCAATCGACTGACACGGGAGTGGAAATAGCTCATAAGCTTACTGCATATAGCCATGACGAAGATCCTACACGTCCTACTTCCTATGGCTGCAACCGAGGAGATATTGCGTATCGTGAAATTGTGAATCATGTGGATGTTTTCGGACAGAACTATCATCAGAAAGTGTATGGCGATTTCTTGAAACAAAATCCGACACGTCGTTACCATGCCAGCGAGACTTCTTCCGCCACCAGCTCGCGTGGAGAGTATTTCTTTCCTGTGAATACACGGGCCAGTGATAACCGTGCGAATTTCCAGCTTTCTTCTTATGATATGAAAACCGTAGGGTGGGGATGTATGCCCGAAGATGAATTTGCCATGCTTGAAAAATATCCTTCAATGAGCGGAGAGTTTGTGTGGACAGGATTCGACTATCTGGGAGAGCCTACGCCCTACAATAAAGATCTGACTAATCTTTTGAACTTCAGCGATCCGAAAGACCGGGAGAAAGCTAAAAAGGAATTGGAGGCATTGGGCAAAATCAAGTCACCTTCCCGTAGTTCTTATTTTGGTATTGTCGACTTGTGTGGTTTCCCGAAGGACCGTTACTACTGTTATAAAAGTTATTGGCGTCCGGATGTGCCTACGGTACATATCCTGCCCCATTGGAATTGGGAGAATCGTATCGGTGAAATAACTCCTGTATATGTTTATACTTCTGGAGATACTGTGGAACTTTTCCTGAATGGAAAGTCTTTGGGACGGAAAGAGAAATCGCATGCTTACGATCGTTTGAGATGGATGGATGTGCGCTATGAGCCCGGTGTACTGAAAGCGGTGGCCTATAAAAACGGGAAAAGGTGGGCGGAGGAAACGGTGGAAACAACCGGGAAACCGGCAAGAATACAAGTCACTCCGGAAAAAAACGCATTGAAAGCGGACGGTTCCGACTTATCATTTATTCGTGTGACAGTTGTAGACGCTAAAGGCCGTATGGTTCCCCGTGCAAATAACCATTTGAAGTTTTCTGTCTCCGGTCCGGCAGAAATTGTCGCTACGGATAATGGTGACGCTACGGACCTGACTTCTTTCCAATCATTGGAACGGAATGCTTATAACGGAATGGCATTAGTGGTTCTTCGCAGTGCTTATCAGGGCACAGGTAAAGTGGTGCTGACAGTAAAAGCGAAAGGACTGCCGAAACAGAAAGTTGTATTGTCTTTGTATTAAATAATGTCTATAAAAAAGGATAATGAAGAGATTGATTGTATTCATAAGCATATTCTTTATGAATTATGCAGGTGTCACTCTATATGCGCAGAACTCTTCGAAAAGAGTTGCCGATGTGGAGACTAACCAAAGTAAGAAAAGTGTATTATGGTATAATGAACCTGCGCCTAACAGTGGTTCTGTGAGTCGTGTTAAGAGCAGGGGCTTTCCTTACGATGAAGATTGGGAGCGTTGGAGTCTACCTATCGGAAACGGATATATGGGAGCGTCGGTTTTCGGACGTACGGATACTGAACGCATCCAACTGACCGAGAAAACACTTGGAAACAAAGGGCCTTATAACAGGGGAGGCCTTACCAGTTTTGCGGATATTTACCTGGATATCCATCATCAGGTTCCCATGAACTATCGTCGTGTGCTGTCTCTTGACGATGCTATCTCTACGGTCAGTTACGAGTACGATGGTGTAAATTATATGCGGGAGTATTTCGCCAATTATCCCAGTAATGTCATTGTTGTCAAACTGAAAGCGGACAAACCAGGAAAGGTGACTTTTCTTCTTCGGCCGGTTCTTCCCTATTTGCGTGAATATAATGACGAGAAGAACGGGCGGACGGGACGTGTGTCTGCGCAAGGCGATTTGATTACCATGACTGGGGAAGTCCAGTTCTTCCGTCTTCCGTACGAAGCCCAAATCAAGGTGTTGCCAAGTGGTGGTATGATGAGTGCTTTTAATGATGCAGACGGAGACCACGGGATGATTCAGGTGAACAATGCGGATAGTGTCGTTCTGCTGATTGCTGCCGGGACTTCTTACCAGTTGAACGAGACCTTGTTCACGCTTGCACCGGAAAATAAGTTTACTGGCAATGAACATCCTCATGCAGCTGTGACCCGGCGCATCGCACAAGCTATACAAAAGGGAGAAGCTGCGTTAAGGATGGAGCATCTGAAGGATTATAGAGAGTTGTATGGCCGCGTCGAGCTGTCTCTGACAAATAAACAGTCGAATATTCCCACCGACCGGTTGTTGCTGGATTATAAGAATGGCAAGGAGAAAAGGTATCTGGAAGAGTTGCTTTTCCAGTATGGACGCTATCTGCTGATTGCTTCCTCGCGGAAGGGGGCGTTACCACCCAATTTGCAAGGAGTATGGAGTCAGTACGATTATTCGCCATGGTCAGGAGGGTATTGGCATAATATCAACATTCAGATGAACTATTGGCCGGTATTCAATACAAACCTTGCGGAATTGTTCGAGTCATATGTGGATTATAACGAGGCGTTCCGCAAGGAGGCGAATCAAAAGGCCATTGCCTATCTTAAGAAGTATAACCCTTCTGCTTTGGCTGCCGATCCGGAAGAGAACGGATGGACTATCGGTACGGGAGCCAATGCGTTCGCCATCCCCGGTCCCGGCGGACACTCCGGACCGGGAACGGGCGGATTCACCACGAAACTGTTTTGGGATTATTATGACTTTACGCGCGACGAGAAAATCCTGCGTGAACATACTTATCCCGCCATTTTGGGGATGTCGAAATTCTTGAGCAAGACGTTGAGGCTTTCACCCGACGGCTTTTTACTGGCAGAGCCGTCCGCTTCGCCCGAACAGCGTCATCAGGGAGAATATTATCAGACTAAAGGATGCACGTTCGACCAAAGCATGATTTACGAGAATCATAATGATGTGTTGAAGGCTGCACATATCTTGAAAATCAAAGACCCGTTTCTCCGGCTTGTCAAGGAGCAAATCGGCAAATTGGATGCTATCCATATTGGAGAATCCGGACAAATCAAGGAATATCGGGAAGAAAAGAAGTACAGTGATATCGGCGACCCACATCATCGTCATATCTCCCACTTATGTGCACTCTATCCGGGAACTCTTATCAATGGTACTACTCCTGAATGGATGAAGGCTTCCATTGTCACGTTGGACAATCGTGGAGATAAATCGACAGGTTGGGCAATGGCACACCGGTTGAACCTATGGGCTCGTACGAAGGATGGAAACAGGGCTTTTAAATTGTATCAGCAATTGTTGAAAACCGGCATACTGGAGAATTTATGGGATGTGCATCCGCCTTTCCAGATAGATGGTAATTTCGGGGCAACAGCCGGAGTGGCGGAAATGCTTCTTCAAAGTCACGAAGGATATATCGAACCTCTTCCGGCCTTGCCGGATGCATGGTCAAGCGGCTCTTATAAGGGGCTGGTGGCTCGTGGGAACTTTGTTTGTTCCGTGAAGTGGAGCAACAAGCAAATCACCCGTATGCAGATTTTATCAAGAAGTGGCGGCGAATGTATTTTGAAATGTAACCATGCAGGAACGGTAGCAGTCAATGCGGAAGACGGACGGAAAGTGAAAGTAAAGGTTCTGGGAGAACATCTCATCAGTTTTGCCACAAAAGCGGGCGGGACTTATGACATTCGGAATTTATAGAAATGTAGGCAGTATTGTTTGATGTGTAAAAGGCTGCAAACTTGATAGAGTTTGCAGCCTTTTACTTATATCTATTATCTATGCTTTATCTTTCAATGTAGATTGTAAAGTTCATTTAAAGATATGACATCCTTTAATTGTAAAATTCAATCAAAACATATTTTTACAATTATCTGGCTTATATCTGTAATTCATTGTTCTATAAGTCACATACTTTCGTGTAATCAACAATTAGAACCTTGTATTTAATACTTGAAAGCATGAAACAGACACTCTTTTTGGCGGGTATACTGATAATTGTCATGTCCTGCCGTCCCTATCCGAGAGAAGTAGAAGAAGTATTGGCGTTGTCCGGTGATAATCGTAATGAGTTGGAACGCGTACTCAATCATTTCAGGCAGAAGGATATGCAGGAGTTTGAGGCGGCATGTTTCCTGATTGCCAATATGCAGTATCATCAAAGTAAAGAAGAAATCATTCCGGATGCTGCCTATTACGACCATTTCCGGAAAACAGATTCACTTTATGAAGTTGTTTTTTCCCATCTTCCCATTTCTGAAATGCGTTTTGTCAGATATGGGAAATATGATTCGGTGATACATGCTATGTCCGAAAACTTCGATCGGCTTCCCGAGGTTACTAAGAAAACTATTATAAAAAGTGACCTTGAATGTATAAAGGCGGACTATCTGATAGACAACATAGAGCAGGCGTTTACTGTCTGGAGAAATCTCCCTCAATTGAGAACGATGAGCTTTGAAGATTTCAAGGAGCTGATACTTCCTTATCGGACTACGGACGAATATGCCGAATGGTATAAACGTTCGGAACTTCGCGAACTGTTCGCAAAGCGGCTGATGCCGGCAGACAGTCTTTCTACTGTTGGGACATTGGAATGGTATAAAACATATGCCGAAAAGTGCCGGCGGTTCAATAATTATATTAAAACGAAAAGAAATACAGGGTTATTTTATGACTTTCTGTTGCGCAAGGCAGGGTGGGATTGTCAGAATACAGCCAATTGGACATGTGACATTCTGCGTGCCTGCGGCATTCCCGTTGTTTATGAGTTTACTCCGAAATGGACAGAGAGAGACAGTCGTCATTTCTGGTGTTGTTCTCCCGATTCGTCCGGTATCCTTTTGCCTTACACTCCCCCGGAAAATAACTTATGTGAGGATTGGCAAACCAATCTGCAATATGCAAGCAAAGTGTATCGTACCACGTTTGGTGCACAGAAAAACACTCCTTATTTCATAGCTGACGAAGACGAATATATTCCTGAGCCCTTCCTTACTCCTTTATTGAGCGACCAGACTTTCCGTTATCATCAGACGGTTACGTTGAGATTTCCTTTGCAGGAAGAGATACCTAACAAGGTGGTATATTTATGTATGCTCACTCGTGGAGAACCGCGACCGGTAGGTTGGGGAGTAGTTGATGAGCGTAAGAAAGAAATTGTATTTGAGCAGGTGCCGCTTAATATCCTTTTTGTTCCCGCTTATTATGACGGAGATATGATGGTACGTATTCTCGAACCGTTTATGATACAGGCTCCGAAGGAACATACGGCGATTGCTCGTCCGTTGACGGTCAACAAACAAAACAAGGTGACCGAACTTTCCGTATGCGAAGGTGTGCTTTATCATACCGGTATCTTTGGCAAGAAAGCAGAGGAGATAAGCTACATGCCGATAACTTGTGATACGACCCAACGGACAACGATGCGGGTGTATCGCAAATACCCGGAGAAAGAACGTTTGAAGGTATTCTACCGTCAGTTGGAGGGTGCCATATTTACCGCCAGCGACCATGAGAAGAAAAGGCGCTATTTCGACACACTGCATACGCTGGATTATGTGCCGCATCCTTATCTTCAGGAAGTTACCCTGCATAATACCCGGAAATATCGTTATTATCATTTCAGCAATCTGAATAGAGGCAGAGTTTATACCGCCCACATGGAGTTTTTAGGTCCCCGTTCTTCGGCACATGTCTGTACGCCACCTACTCCTTTGCCGATATTCTCGGATACCGTTGGGGCATCAGTGCCCGGTGATACGTTATATCGCATCCATGGAGTCCCGATACAGTACCGTGGTGCTACGGCGAATGCTTTCGACGGAGACTTTACGACGTATGTGAATGCTTCCATTATCGGCATGGACTTTAAAGAACCCGTGCAGATTACGCATGTGCGGTTTGTTCCGCGGAATGCGAATAATATGATTGTTGCGGGAGACAGCTATCTGTTGATGTACTATGACGGTACTCAGTGGAAAGAACATTTGCCGATTGTGTATGCCGGGAAAAACTATCTCGATTTTACAAATGTGCCCGTAGCTTCTCTCTATTTGCTGCGTAACCTGACCAATGGCAAGGAAGAACTGCCTTTCTTCTATCAGAACGGCAAGCAGTATTTCCTTCACGTCGACACACTCGAAACGACTGGCCGATGAAAAGAGAGCATTCTATCGCAGGCATGTCCATATTGCTGGCGTTGCTACCGACAGGTTCGGTCGTATATATGGGTGGGCTATGCTATCCCACCCATTCGTCTTCCATTGTATGTATGGGATTGGTAATCCTGTTTATCGGGCTCTATGCGGCTTGCTTTGTGCGGACGGACAGATTCCGTTTTGCGTTGCCCGATTTGTTTGCCGGGATAGTTGCCATTGTGGCGGCAGGCTGTTATTTGAAATATCCCGGTTTGCTAAGTCTGGGCAGCTTGTGTCTGCCTGTGCTTTACGCAGGCATTCGCAGGGTAGGTAAGATTTATCCTTTTTTCCTTCTGTGCGGTACGGCAATAACACTTGTTTTGTTGTCCCTGTACGGTTATTTGCAGTATTTCCGGCTATTGCCTTCCCATAGTTCTTATTTCCCGGTCACCGGCCCTTATCATAACCCGGCTGTCTATGCCGGTGTGATGGCAATATTGCAGAGTGTGCTTGTGCCCTACCTTGGTGTAGCCTTCCGTTGTCGGCAGAGAAAAGGAACGGTAAGGGGAATCATAGCAGCCGTCCTGTTGGCTGTTCCGGTTTTGTTGCTGACAGAAGCGCGTGCTGCCTGGGTGGCTTTGGGTGTTTCGGTGGCATATACCTTCTTCTACGCGTATCGGTATACGTGCGCGTCCTTTTTCCGGAAATACCGCCGGGCAATTCTATGTGCCGCACCTGTGATATTGCTGTCGGGCGGACTTGTTTGCTACCAGCTCAAGCCTCATTCTGCCGACGGCAGGCTTCTCATTTGGAAAGTAAGCCTTCGCATGATAAAGGAAAAGCCGTTGACCGGATTTGGAATCAATGGTTTTCCTGCCAATTATATGTTTTATCAGGCACGTTATCTGGCAGCGGAAGGTACGGCGTATGAAAGATACTTAGCAGGCGACACACATCTGGCGTTTAATGAACCTGTCCGGATTATGGTGGAGTACGGGCTTGGCGGCATCCTGTTCTACTTGCTGTTCGTCGGATGGCTCCTGACGTTTCCGGCAAAGTGGAATGTAGTATCGCATACCGCACGTACCGTTCTTTTGACAATGCTCGTCTGGGGACTGTTCGCCTATCCGTTCCGTGTGTTTCCGGTGATGGTTTTTTCTACCGTTGTATTGGCTTGTCTTGCCAATCAGTGCAAACCCTTGCGAGTGTTTCACTGCTCCTTTTCCCGGGCGTTTGCGGCTTTTCTCTTTTTAGGGAGTGCATTGCTGGGGTGTCTTGGTGCTTCTACCATGCAAGCCTATTACCGGTTGCAGGCTTTGGCACGCCAACCTGCCGCCGACGTGCGCGAGCTCGATACACTCCGTCCGCTCATGAAAGGAGAGCCTGCCTACGGGTATATCTGTTGCCTGCTTCCGGACAGGCAAAAACAAGACAGGCTGCTGAAAGAACGGCTGGATGCATACATTCATATGCTTCCTTCTCCGGCGGCTTTTGTCTGGAAAGGCGATGTCCACCGGCGGCTCAAGGAATACGAGGAAGCGGAGGCGGCTTATAAAAAAGCATCCGAGATGGTGCCTGCCTTGCAAGCGGCAAGAGGGCGGCTGACTTTCCTGTATCACGACCTTGGCAGAGAAGAAGAGGCGCTTCGATTGGCAGAAGAACTTCTGACGGAGAAAGTGAAGGTGTATGGGTTTGACACTCACGCCTTGCGATTGAAACTTAAAAAGACCTTCGAAGGTAAATTAAATAATTGTTTTACTAAAAAATCAAATGCTTATGAGAAAAAGTAAGCGCAAACATTTAGTGTTTGCATTATTGGCGTTGCTAAGTATTGGCTTCTATGCCTGCTATGACGGAGAGGACTGGGGCGGCCAGTCGGGTGCTCATCGTGTATCTCCCCGCAAGCGCAACAAACAGCTGACCACTTCCGTAGCCCGCCAGTGGTATGAGTCACATTACGACCCGGTGGTCTCTGTCAGTACACGTTCCGGCGGCGATGATGAGATGCCCGCTTTGATTAAACCCAAATGGGCACATGCCACCGAGCGCAACCGTGGGCGCTATGAGGTGGTTCAGATGCCTATCCTGACTCAGACCCGCCGTATGATTGTCGATGAAGAAACCCGTCTTCATTTTGACGAGTTGCGTGCGCAGAAGAAACTTCGCAACTCTACTCATTTGGTCATCATGAAGGACTTGAAGACCGGTCATGTGCGTAGTTTCATTTCTGTTTTTGTGGGTTCCTATGATTATCTGAAGAAGACGAAGCGTATGAGCCGTAATACTTATCTTTATCGTGAGAAGGATTTCGATGGCAAAGTCTTGTTCTTCAAGCTGAACGGTAGTATGATAAACGGCTGGAAGTATCGTGACGGTAAGATTGTGGGCAAAATAATGCCAATTGACGAGGATGCGAAGATTCTGATGACTCGTAGTAGTGGTTATTGGGAAGAGCAGTGCTATACGGAAACCTACTATGAAGAGGTGGAAGAATGTGAGGAAGAGGCACAGCCTTACTACGATGAGGAGTTCGGACTTTGGGGAGTTGAGACGGTGGTTACTTGTCAAAAGGTAGATAAACCTATTTACACACAGGTTTGTGAGGATGTTTGGGTAGAGGATGAGGAATTCGGAGGCGGAGTTGAGCCGGATGTAACATGTCCTATTTGTGGTAAAATCAATTGTTCAGGTCATAATGATTCTATTCCCAAACCTTGTGATAGAGCTCAAGAATTATCTTTAGATACCGGATTAGTATCTCGAATCAATGAAATTTATAAGAAAACGTATCCGCATAAAGCAGGTAACACGGAACAAGGTTTTATTTATACATCTAAAGGTGTAATAATACATCCCACATTCACTGATATGGGAAGTGTGAAATATACCAATGCTCAGGTGGCAGGTCATGAATTTAAAGAATGGTATCATTCTCATCCTGGAGGAGGGGGAGCGATTCCTTCTTTGGGTGACCTAAAAGCCTTATCTCTTCGTTATCAACAGGGGTATATCAAATCGAATGATTTTACTTATGGAGTAGTTTCTTATTATGGCTGTTTGAGTATCATGATTTCTTCTTCTAAAGATTTCACTACTTTTGCAGAAAAAGTTCGTAATAAGGAGTTTGATAATGAGTGGAATAGGGATATTGATAATGGAAAATCGGTCTCTAGATTTGAGATTAAAATAGAGCAAGTTATGTCTTTCTTTACAAAACATAAAGCAGGGCTATCTGTAATGTTTCGTCCCATGCAAGATGAACATATTGATAATAATTTCGAGAACTGGATTGCCAAAGATTTGAATGAGAACAATGAATTGATTGATAAAGACTGTAAATAAATGTATTATGAAAACAATAAAAATTATTTTATTACTGTTAGTTGTTACGACTGGTAGCCTTATGGGACAAAAAAGCGTACTTCCAACAAAGAATCTGGATGCTTATGTCGGTACTTGGGTTTATCAAAATAACGATACTATTTTTAAGGTAAGATTACAAAAAGGACAAGAAGTCGGTAGGTCTGCAATATACAACGGGCTTCATGGTGGCTATTATCTTTCCGTAAAAGGAAAAATAATAGAAAATTATTGGGGTGAACTTCCTGTGTACTGGGATTTTTCGAAAGAACCTCGTCCTGATAATCTGTATATATGGGCTTCTAATCATTCGTATACTTTAAATGAGATTGATCCCAATTATGTAAGTGTCTGGTTTTATGACCAACGTAAAAAACATTTTGGCGGCAAGGGTATTAGTGGCGGGTATATCCATCTATTATCTCCTACAAAGATTCATTGGAAGCTGAATGAGGCACTTGGTATTTGGAATGAAACTGAAGGTGACGAATCTATCACTGATGCTGAGCGTCAACCTATTGGCTTTTCTGTTCCGGATAATGTAATCATGATGAAAGAATAGAGAGTATCAATATCATAAAAATCCTTCGAAGTACCTTGGCTCTTCGCTATAGTATTGATATCTTGTTGCATTATTGTGCAATTGGATATTATTTGTGGCGGAGAGCCTAAAATCTTAAAGTAGTATGAAAATTGCTAAACTATTAATCTTGTGTATATTATCAACTATAGGGTTGATTGTTTTTTGTATTTTTATGGTAGAATTGATTATTCCAAGTATTGGTCGTAATATTTTAAAGAATTCTATTCTGTCAGAGTTTATTTTAATGAATTTATTGTGTCTGTCATACATTATATTTTGTATATGGTACTTTCTTGTAAGAAAGATGCTATCATTACGTACTAAATGTTTTAGATGGGCAGTCAGTATATTGTCAGGGATTGCCGTTTGGTTTATATCTATTTGTTTGTTGTCGGAAATAATAATATCATTAAGGAAATAATTATGAATTCTCTTTTTTTGTTTATCATCTTTTTGGTATCTATAAACATAGATTCTTTTTCACAAGATACAAAATCTTGTAAGTGCCAAATAATAAACGAGTTTATGGATAATATGGAGATAAAATATCTTGTTGGAAATCGTTTTACCAAGGACCTTTCTTGTTTGGAATCTCGTATTTTGGATAAGGCAGATATAGCTACAACGTATTGTTGTTTTATTTTAGAGATTCATGAAATGAATATAAGGAAAAGAACAGCTAAGTTGGTCGCCAAGAATTTTTCCTCCAATCGGTATTCTACTGTTTATGTTAGGGCATTTTTCAAGAAAAAGAGAAGTAAATGGCGACTGAAATCAGTCTATATGGATTTTGTGAAAAGATAAACGCTAATGTTTAAGAGGATGTTCCCAAAGAAGCTGGACTAATATTAAGTCTTTGCAACATCCTTTTTTAGAGTAATTATTCAAGAAAGAAATAATTGTTTTACTAAAAAATCAAATGCTTATGAGAAAAAGTAAGCGCAAATATTTATTGTTTGCATCATTGGCATTGTTGGGCATCGGCAGCTTGTCTGTCTGCTATGGTGGAGAGAAGTGGGGAGTTCGGTCGGTAGATCATCGTGAATCCCGTAAACATAACAAGCAGTTGACCGTTTCCGTAGCCCGGCAATGGTATGAGTCGCATTATGATTCGGTGGTTTGTTTCAATACACGTTTCGGCGGCAATGATGATATGCCTGCATTCATTAAACCCAAGTGGTCGCATGCCACCGAGAGTAACCGTGGACGTTATGAGGTAGTTCAGATGCCTATCCTGACTCAGGCCCGGCATATGATTGTTGATGAGGAGACCCGCCTTCATTTTGACGAATTGCATGCGAAGAATAAACTTCGCAACTCGACTCATCTGGTTATCTTGAAGAACTTGGAGACCGGACAGGTGCGCAGCTTTGTTTCGATATTTGTCGGTTCCTACAAGTATCTGAAAAAGAAGCGGATAAATCGTAATACTTACCTTTATCGCGACAAGAAATTTGACGGCAGAGTGATGTTCTTTAAGTTGAACGGTAGTATGATAAACGGCTGGAAGTATCGGGACGGTAAGATTGTGGGCAAGATAACCCCCATTGATGAGAATACGAAAGAACTGATGGCTCGTAGTGGTAGTAAGAGAGACCATTGCTATGAGGAAACTTATTACGAAATGATGGAAAAATGCGAGGAGAAGTCGCAACCACAAAAAAGCGTATCTCCAACAAAGAATCTGGATGCTTATGTCGGTACTTGGGTTTATCAAAATAACGATACTATTTTTAAGGTAAGATTACAAAAAGGACAAGAAGTCGGTAGGTCTGCAATATACAACGGGCTTCATGGTGGCTATTATCTTTCCGTAAAAGGAAAAATAATAGAAAATTATTGGGGTGAACTTCCTGTGTACTGGGATTTTTCGAAAGAACCTCGTCCTGATAATCTGTATATATGGGCTTCTAATCATTCGTATACTTTAAATGAGATTGATCCCAATTATGTAAGTGTCTGGTTTTATGACCAACGTAAAAAACATTTTGGCGGCAAGGGTATTAGTGGCGGGTATATCCATCTATTATCTCCTACAAAGATTCATTGGAAGCTGAATGAGGCACTTGGTATTTGGAATGAAACTGAAGGTGACGAATCTATCACTGATGCTGAGCGTCAACCTATTGGCTTTTCTGTTCCGGATAATGTAATCATGATGAAAGAATAGAGAGTAGTAATGTTATAAGATTATTTTTAATGCCTCATGAATTTATGGTTGATGATGCATGATTTTATTCGTCTGACAACGGTTATTCTTTCGTCTAACTATAGTCAGACGAAAAAGAAACCGTTGTCAGACGAAAGTTCAACTATAGTCAGACGAATAAAGTTATGTATAACGAGTATTAAATCATTGCATACTACCAATTAGGTTTTAGGAAAACTAAGATTAGTTCATTTCCATACCGGTTATGAATTTATTTCCCTTCCTGCTTATTCTTGAACTCAGTAGGTGACATTCCGTACAACGCCTTGAAACAATTCGAGAAATACGCCAAGCTATTATAGCCAACGGCGCAATATACTTCCGTAATCGTCATATCGGTCTCTTTTAGCATTTTCGCGGCAGTTTCCAATCGGAAATTGCGGATGAACTCATTTGGTGAGTAACCGGTGATCTGCTTGATTTTGCGATAAAGGTTTGATTTACTCAGTCCAAGCTCTTTACAGAACGCATCAAGATTCAGATCGGAATTGGAAATGTTCTGTTGCAGAGTGGCATATAACTTTTGCATGAATTTCTCGTCGACGGAAGTTACATCTACGCCCAGCGATTCGAGGGAGAAGTTCTTGCTGTAAAGGTCTTTCAACTTCTCGCGACTTTGAATAAGATTATCCACTCTTATTTTCAGAATAGAGGCATCAAAAGGCTTTGTGATGTACTCATCAGCTCCTGCGGCATACCCTTCCTTGATATCATCCGTACCGGTTTTGGCAGTTACCATAATAATAGGAATATGACTGGTATTCATATCTTTCTTCAGTCTTTGGATAAGTTCGATGCCATTCATCTTGGGCATCATCAAGTCGGTGATGATCAGGTTAGGAAGAAGGTTGACGGCTTTGGAAAGGGCGTCCTCACCGTTGGTGACACCCACTACATTGTATTTATCCGCGAGGCAGGAACAGATGTAATTGTTCAGGTCGCGATTATCTTCTACCACAAGAATAGTCGATTGCTTCTTTCCCGAATTCTCTGGTTCGAAAGCTGTGTCAGGAAGTTCCACATTGAATGATACAGACGCATTATCAGTGGATTCTACAATTGTTTCGGGAGCAAAACAGCTCTTATCAATGGGCAGAACAAACCTGAAAATCGCTCCTGAACCAGTTGCGTTTTCCGCCCATACTATTCCATGATGCATTTCTATGATTGCTTTGCTCAAGCTCAGTCCGATGCCTGTTCCCGATTTGGAATGTTCGTTCTGCGCTACTTGGTAGAAAGGACGGAAAATCTTTTCCAATTCATCGGGAGCGATGCCTACACCGTTATCTTGAATAGATACGGTGAGATATCTTATTTCGTCATTCTTATATCTATTCAACTTGGCGGGTACAAAAATGCTCAGTTCGGAAAGAGGTTTTATGTCCATCTCTACCAGTACGGAGCCGCCGTCCGGCACATTCTTGAAAGCGTTGGAGAGGAAGTTGAAATACACTTTCTCCAACATATTCCAGTCGAACCACAGCGGTTGCCGGTCAACGGAATGCTTGAATTTCAGATGGATGTTCCGATATAATGCCAGATCCTGGAAGGAAGCTACTGCTTCATGGGTGAACTTAACGATGTCATTCTCCGAAACTTGCAGTTTCATTGTTCCGCTTTCATTCTTCTGCAAGTCCATCAGATTATTGACAATGCGCAACAGGCGTTGGGCATTGCGTAGCATCAACTGAATCTTATAATGGATATCTTCAGCCAGATCCGTACGTTTGACAAATTCTTCCAGAGGAGCGATAATCAATGTCAGCGGTGTGCGAAGCTCATGAGAAAAGTTGGTGAAAAGACGATTACGTTCCTGGTAATATTCCTCGTGTACTTCCGCTTCCATTTGTTTCAATCGGATATTATTCTGTAAACGTCTTTTCTCGGTAAAGTAGCGGATGATAAAGGCAATCAAGGCGATGGCAATAGTGCTGTAAAACAAATAAGCCCACCAAGTTTTCCATAATGGCGGCAGGACGATAATCTCCAGAGCTGTTCCTTGTTCATTCCAGATACCGTCATTATTGGAGCCTTTCACCACGAAATGATAAGTGCCTGCCGGAATGTTGGTGTAATAGGCAGTACGGCGGCTTCCTACTTCATTCCAATCGGAATCGAATCCATCCAGCTTATAAGCATATTGGTTTTTATTGTTAAAGATATAATTCAGCGCACAATATTCAATCATTATATTCGTCTGATTATATTTCAGTACAATCTTTTTCTGGGTGGAAATACTTTCTTTGAGAATACCCGCCTTATCGTTCGGTTGTATCAAAGTGTTGTTGATGTACAGTTTATCCAGAATGATGGGGGGAATATTAGGGTTAGTGATTATATCACTTGGATTGAAGAGCGTAAAACCATTGTTGCCTGCAAAGAATATCCGGTTGTCCGAAAGGCGGATACCTGCGCAAGGTGAGAATTCCTGTACCTGTATGCCGCTTTCCTGTCCGTAATTGATGATGTTCCGCGTACGGAGATCAAGGTTGGAAATCCCATTCAAAGTAGTGAGCCACAATGTATTGTCATTTCCTTCCACCACTTTGCACACCTGGTTGTTCAACAGGCCGTTATTTTCGTTGTAGGTAGTGAATTTCCCGGTGGAAAGAGAGAGCTCGCTTAGTCCTCCGTCGACGCTGCTAATCCAAATCCTTCCCGAACGGTCTTTCAGAATGCTGCTGATAGATGTTGCGGCCAGTCCGTTTGTGCGGTCGTAAGCAATGATCGTACGGTTGATTTTGTCATAGCAGAATAGCCCGTCGCTTTTCGTTCCGATAAGGTAAACATCGTTATCCACTTCGCAGACGCAGATCACGTGTGAAAAATGGACGTTGCCCTTACCTTTGACCGGAAACTCGGTTTGTATGGTGTGTGTTCCGTCATTGGAGAGAAATACAAGCCCCTCGCCCATGCTGATACCACCGATAATAATATGTCCCGACCGGCTTCGGCTGATGTGATAGATAGGCCTTCGGTCTGTTGTCTGATAAAATAAGGAGAATTGCTGGGAATGCAGGTTGAATTCGTACACTTCTCCCTGACCGGTTCCACATAAGATACGGTTTCCGTCCAAATAGATGGTTTTGAATATACTTTGAGGGGAAGTTCCGGTATGTTGTGGTAACTTATATTGGTGGAAAGTCTGTTGTTCCAGATCGAAAGCAATTAAACCGCCACCTTCGGAGCTGATATACAGTGTTCCGTTGTATTCAATGGATGGGCCTAAGATACCAGGATTGGTATTTAAGGCAACTCCCGGATTATAAAAGTCAAACAGATGTCCGTAAGGATTGTAATAGTCGGCTCCTCCGGCATAAGTCCCGATCCAGATGGTCTGCATTCTGTCGAATAGGATACTATACACAGAGTGATGGGTCAGTGTTCCCTGTTCGCCATATTTGTATGTCAAGATTCGGCTTGTCACCGGATTGACGATGTTGAGTCCGTCGAAAGTCCCTATCCACATTTCACCCGAAGGAGACTCTTTGATACAACGGATATTATTGTTGGATAATCCGTTTGAGGTATTATAATGCACTATTTCCGACAAATCGTGTTTAATGACGCATACACCGTCCTTATAAGTCCCCAGCCATATATTATCTTTCTTGTCGATATAGATATCCTTGAGGTAATTGGAGCTGATGGGCAGGGTTTTGGAATCCGTCCGGAAAGAACGGGCTACCCGTTTTTTCTGTTTGTCGTAAATCAGGAGTCCGTTTCTGCTGGAAGCGAGATACAGTTCGTTGTCCTTTTCCAGAATGGCACTGATGGAATTATCAACCAACTCTTTAATGGGAACTGCTTTCAGATTGTCCGATTCGGGTTCGTATATGAAGAGACCTGAAAGAGTTCCTACCCATAATATATTCTCTTTATCAAGGTAAAGCGATAGGATTTTATTGTTCATTGAACCGGCCTTGTGCGTAAGGTAGTACCGTTTGAAACTATTCCTGCTTTTATCGAGTTTGTTTAAGCCGTTTTCCGTACCGATCCATAAGTTGGCTTCTGCATCTTCGGTGATGCAGGCGATAGTGTTACTGCTGATACTATGAGGGTCGTCGGCGTGATTCCAGAAGATCTCGAAAGAGTTCCCATTGAATTTATTCAGCCCGTTGCGTGTGCCGAACCACATATATCCCTGTTTGTCTTGGTATATGCAGGTGACGTTCAACTGCGATAGCCCGTCTTTGACGGATAAATTGGAGAAATGATATCTTGGAGCCGCAAAAATGACTTGCGAAAGTATAGAAACGACTAAAATACATAGTAGCTTTTTCATAAATGAATTATATTTGGGGTGCCTAATTACGATGAAGCAAAAATAATAAAAAAATGGGTAATAGTCTTTGCTAATAGGCTTATTTTACGTTGTATACCCGTCTCTGGGCTATTTTTACAAGAATTGGGAGGAATATTGCAAGCGTGGAACCTTCTCTACAACTCTTTGGAAGATTCTATAAATCACGTCAATGGACTATTCCCTATTTTTGTAACTGGAAGAATGAAGCAAAACTTTCTCTGGCCAAGAAGGGATTGATTTGATTCTCCGCAAACATTTATATGAAAAACATTGTAATATGAAAAGAATTCCTATCTTTCTAATAAGTACTATATTAATGGTATTTATATTTGGAACTTCCGCCTTAGCTTCTTCGCCGGGAAGTGAAGGTGTTCAGCAATCGGTGACGGTGAAGGGTACGGTTGTCGATAGCAATAACGATCCGTTAGTCGGCGTATCGGTTTTTGTGGTCGGTGCTTCTTCCGGTGCTGTCACCGACATAGATGGTCATTTTTCCATCAGTATGCCTGCTAATAAGACTACTTTGAAGTTTTCTTATGTTGGGTTTTCAACACAAACGGTTTCTGTGAAGAATAAAAAGAATATTCGCGTGGTGTTGCATGAGGACTTGCAACAACTCGACGAGGTAGTCGTTGTGGGTTATGGCGTACAACAAAAATCCCATTTGACCGGAGGTATTACTAAAGTAAATACGGAAGGCATTGAAGATATGCCCGTCTCCCGTTTGGACCAGGCGCTGATGGGTAAAGCTGCCGGTGTTCAGATTCTGAATCTTACTTCAGAAGTAGGAGCGGAACCGGATATTATGGTGCGTGGTACTTCTTCATTTAGTGCAAGCAGTGCTCCGTTGGTTGTCGTAGACGGTTTCCCGATGGATGACGGCATTGACGCTATCAATCCGAGTGATGTAAGGAGTATTGAGATTCTGAAGGATGCCGCTTCTGCCGCTATCTATGGTTCGCGTGCGGCAAATGGCGTTATTATGATTACTACTAAGAGCGGTACGGCAAACAAACCCAAATACTCCTTGAAATTGAAATGGGGTATGAGGGAAGAATACAAACGTTATCCGATGTTGGATGCAAAAGAGTATATACAGCAACGGATAGCAGATTATGAGTTGACCGGACAATCTCTTTCTTCCGGTGACATTGCTCAGTATATTATTGCGGAGAACAGTGATGTAAACTGGCAGGATGAAGCATTCCGCAGTAATCCGTTCTTTTTCAGTGCCGATTTTTCCGTTAGTGGCGGAGCTAAAGGATTGCGATATTTCGTGTCCGGAGCTTATACGGATGATAAAGGTATGTTGAAAAAGAACTACTTTCAACGTTATAACTTCAGGGCGCGTATTGATGCTGATCTTTCCAAGCGAGTAACGGTAGGAGTGAATATAGCCCCTACTTACACGGAGTCGGAACGTCCGGGAGCTAATTATATGGGATTTGTGCGTACTCCATCGTGGATGCCTGCACGCCACAACGAATACACGGCAGCACTTACCGGTAGAAAGGTAGGCGAGTATACTAAAGGTGCGCATTTTAGCAATATGCTTTATTCCGGCATCAATCCGCAGACAGGAGAAGAGGTTACGGATTTGAGGGCTACTCCTTGGAACTCGAACAACAATAATCCCCTTGCCACATTGGAAAGTATCTCGCAACCGTCCGAGCAATATCGTATGCAGTTGCAGGGATATATTGAGATTAAGTTGCTGAAAGGATTAAAATTCCGTTCTTCCAATAGCTACAATTTGAATTATTCTGAGTCGACTGTTTACCGGAAAGAAGGTGCGGTGAATGATTCGGATCCTAGTCGTGGATATTATTCCAATAATAAGACTGTTCGTTTATCTTCGGAAAATACGTTGAATTATAGCACAAAAATTAAGAAGATACATTCTATTGATGCTTTGTTGGGTGCTTCTGTCTACCTGAATACGACCACAAAGGCAGGTATTCTCGGGTTTGATTTTATGACGGATGATATCTATTCATTGAGTGCTGCCGGACGAATAGATCAGTATGAAGGTACTTCTTTACGTACCGGAACATGGAAAAGTGATGATGCGATGGTATCTTATTTCGGCCGTATAAACTATGCGTTGAAAGACCGTTATCTGTTCTCGGCTACTATTCGTACGGATGGTAGTTCAAAGTTCGGTAAAGATAATCGCTGGGGATGGTTCCCTTCCGTATCAGGTGGCTGGCGGGTTTCAGAAGAGCCTTTCATCAAGGCAAACGTTCCTTGGCTGAATCAGTTGAAGATTAGAGGTAGTTACGGTATCACAGGAACGAATGCCATCGTTAATTATGCGAATACCAATCTGCTCGATCCTGCTCCTTATGTGCTGGGTGCCGGAAGTGGTTCCGTCATAGTGGGCTTTGCCAATAATTCTAAAACATTAGGTAATTCAGCATTGCAATGGGAGCAGACCGGAGAATACAATCTCGGATTGGATATTGCGCTTTTCAAAAATCGTATTGGTATTACATTCGATTATTATTATGCGATTACTAAAAGTTTGCTTTACGAGAAAACGGTTAACAGTGTTTCCGGATACAATAAGGCATGGACTAATGAAGGAAAATTGAGAAACAAGGGTTTTGAAGTGGAGCTGACTACATATAATTTCAACGGTCGTAAATTCAAATGGAATACTTCATTTAATGTATCTGTGACGCGCAACCGTTTACTCGATTTAGGCGGACCGGCAGAACAGATTACTGCGGGGAACTACAAACAGTATTATATTGCGAGAGTGGGTGAACCGTTGATTCAGTTTTATGGATACAAAACGGTTGGTGTATGGAAGACGCAGGAAGAAATAAACAACAACCCGCATCATGTGTCTGACCGTCCGGGAGGATTGCGCGTAGCCAATACTAATGGAGATGGTGTAATCAATGATGACGATCGCGTGCCTTTAGGCTCTCCTTATCCTGATTTTATTTGGGGGATGACTAACTCTTTGAAATATAAAGATTTTGATTTGTCATTTGTCATTCAAGGACAAGTGGGCGGAAAGGTGTTCAACGCCAACGGAAATTATAATGAATTTAATGACCGTTCACCAAAGTATATGTCCGGAAGATGGTTGAGTGAGGAACATCCGGGAAATGGGAAAGTGCCGTACCGTGATTTCGGTATCTCTCACTTCCTTACTGATTATCTGATTGAAGATGCCGGGTTTATGGCATTGCGTGATGTGACTGTCGGATATACTTTTCCGAAAAAGATGTTGCGCAAAATGGGACTTTCTGGGTTGCGTGTGTATGCTACGGGGCAGAATCTGCTTTATCTGATGTCAAGCAACTATCGGGGTGTAAACCCGGAAGCACGTTCCGGAAGTCGTGCCGCAATGGTGAAGAATAGTGCACAGGCAGGAGCGTTCCCAATTATGAGAACGTATAATGTAGGACTTAACATTAACTTTTAAAATGGCAAGCGATGAAAAGAGTATTTAGATATTTACCAATTCTGTTGGTCTTTTGGGGATGTGACAGCTTTTTGGATAGGGAGTCGTATGATAAAATGGATAGCGATGGTTTCTATAATAGCACCACAGCATTGAACTCGGCTGTAATTGCTTGTTACAATGGTATTCAAGATGCGTTGGATAGGGAGTTTTTTGTAACAGAGGTGCGTTCGGACAACTCGCGCAACCGTAATCAGGCTCCTACGGGTAGTACGGATTTGGAGATTACTCACCTGGATATTTATAAGGTGGAAACGTCCAATGCGTTGAACAACGCTTATTGGGAAGCGGTGTATCACAATATAGCCAATTGCAATGCTGTGTTGCAGCATTTGGACGGTGCGGACGATCCTCAGATGAGAATACAGTTTGAAGCGGAAGCACGTTTCATCCGGGCTTATCACTACTTCAATCTGGTCCGTCTTTATGGTCCTGTATTTTTGGTGAGTGAGCGGATTTCTCCGGAAGTTGCCAAGCAGGCGGAACGTAGTTCGAGAGATGAGATATATGCTTTTATTGAGGAAGACTTGAAGTTTGCAGCTAAAGAGCTACCGGAAAAGTATGATGATGAAAATTTGGGACGTGCCGACCAGTGGGCAGCGAAAACGTTGCTGGCTAAGGTATATCTGACACTTTCCAATAATGGGAAAATCACAAAGATGCTCGAACAGGCAAAAATATTGTTGGAAGATGTGAAGGAGAATAGCGGATATAGACTGTTGCTTGATAGCGGACTGACGGGCAGTGCTTATGCAAATCTGTTCAGTACGGCCAATGAGATGAATAAGGAGATGATATTCGTATGCCGTTATCTTGCCGGTGGTAAGGGCTTGGGATCTCCGTTTGCCAATTATTTCGCTCCATCGTCTAGCGAAGATGCGGTAATCTATGGGAGTGGAAGTAGTTATAATTGTCCGACAGAAGATTTGATTGATGCGTATAAATCGGAGACAGGTGACCAACGTATGGAAGTGGTTTTGAGTGAAACCTGGACGAGCAAACTGGGAGTTCTTCAGCATGTAGGCTGGGTGAGGAAATATTATTCTCAGGTGACTGTACGTTATGATGCGGAAAATGACTGGCCGATTCTTCGTTTTGCCGATGTGTTGCTGATGTTGGGAGAGATTGAGAATGAACTGAACGGACCGACGGATATAGCGAACGGGTATTTGAATGATATCCGTGAGCGTGCCGGACTGGATGCGATAACCCCTGCCAACCGTGTGGAGTATCGTGCGGCGATGGCGAGAGAAAGAAGACTGGAATTTGCTATGGAGAACCAAAGATTTTTTGATTTGGTGCGTACGAACCAGTTTATCGAAGTAATGGAAAACCATTTACGTACGGAAAAGGTAAGAAATCAAAGTAGTGGTAGTAAGAGCGACTATTATGGCAATGAAAAATATAATACGTATGTACCGAATCCTAAATTGGAGAACTGGCAGTTGCTGTTGCCCATTCCTTATAATGTGATGATTTCGGCTCCGAATGCGACACAGAATGTCGGTTATTAAAGCAGTTGTGTAAATTAAAAGACTTGAAAGACATGATGAATATAAATAAAATAATAATAGGGTGGTTTTCTGTTATAGCGAGCGTATTAGTGCTTGTTACGGCTTGCCATGAAACCTTGAACGTAGATCCTTTGGATACCACCCCACCCGAAATTACAGGATTTACTCCTAAAATCGGACAAATTGGAACGATGGTCAGCATTACGGGTACTCATTTGAGAGATGTTACTTCCATTAAAATCGGTGGAGTTGAAGCAAATGTCACTCGTGTGAACCGCACATTGGTAATGGCGGAGATTACTAAAGATAATCTTTCTGGTAAGATAGAAGTAACCAGTCCTTATGGAACAGCTATCGCTGAAGAAGATTTTGTGATTGAGTATCTTAGACCGGAAGTGACGGAATGGTCTAAGGAAACGGGAGTCTTCGCTGCAATGGTGATTAAAGGTAAGAATCTGGAGTTGGTAAATGAAATCAGCTTTGGGACAAAGGCGTCTGTTTTGAAAAGTGATTTTGAGCTACAGTCGGATGAAAAGATAGAGATTATTGTTCCTTATTATGAGTCTGATGGAGCGGTAGATCTTGTGCTGAAGTATAATTATGGCGTAGATCCGACGGAATTGGTGATTGAAAATGCATTCACATTGGATGCAACTGCTCCGTCTGTTACTTCAATTTCTGAAAAGGCATTTATTGGAGCTACATTTGATATTATAGGTAGTAATTTGAATGTGGTTGAGAAAGTTTTGTTGGAAGGTCGTGAATTGGCTGTTGAGCTAGCTACATCGGAAAAATTAACTTGTTTGGTACCGACTGATTTTGAAGTAAATGATAATGCCAAGATTGAATTTGTTTATTTTGGTGGAAAGATGCAGACATCAGTTGGTAATATCGCTCTGAAAGAATCTCCTTGTTATGTATGGAAGAGGATAACGTTGTATGGACCTACACACCCGAATGTGAATTTCTTTAGTGGAATTACAGGTTTGTCATATACACCTTGTGAATTTGAAGCGAATGCAGGCAAGATTCATCTAGCATTATATCCTGGTGCTAACGGCTTGAACTTTGGTTCACTTTATCCGAAAGATGGTGGTTTGTTGGATAAACGATGGACTTGTAATGGAAATCAGATTTCGGGAGCAAACGGGGTGCCACTGCGATTCCGTAAGCTCAAAGAGAGCAATGAAGCAGATGCCAAATTCATTAAAATGATCAATGAGGGTACGTTGGAGTATTTTGATGCAGAGAAGGCAGCTGAAGCAGGTTTGTTATATAGCCCAATGAAACAGGTTATTCGTTATAAGCTGGAAGATGATATGAGTGGTGGAACTGGTGGTTTGCCATATAACGAAAGTAATGATGAAGGTATTACGATTGGTGGTATTAATTTGTTGATGGTTACGGACAAGAACTATAAGGAAGTTCTTCAGATAGGTTTTGTGAAGTTGATAAGTGTGAGCAGGACTTCCGCTGCCGATGCAAATGGTACGATGACAATTGACTTCTATTTCGAGAAAAAATAATGATTTCTGGAAGGATGGGATCTGAAAAATGAGTTTTTAAAGATAAGAAAATGACAACAATGAAAGATATAATAAAAGAAATAAGCAAATGGACTTCAATCCTAATAAGTGTATTAATGCTCACAGTAGCATGTGGTGATGATAAAGAAGACGGAGCACCGGAAGAACCGACTCCAGCTGCACCTACTATAACTAATTTTGTTCCACCTCATGGGGTGCCCGGTGTAACAATTACAATAATCGGTACCGATTTGAAGGAAGTGAGTGAAGTAACAATAGGTGGAAAGGAGGTATCGCTTGTTGGTGAGGCTACAGATACTGAAATAAAAGTGATGACTACGGAAGAGGTAACAGGGGGCAAGATTAAAGTAACTACCCCGTATGGGACTGCCGAAACGGTCAGTGAATTTGTGGTGGATGAGGTTTTTCAAGCACCTTCTTTGATTACAGTGCCACAGGATAATGTTAGTTATTTGGATATTATTACGCTGGAAGGTGAAAATCTGGATATAGTGGAAAAGGTTTTCTTCGGTAATGTTGAAGCAAAAATTATAAGAGAGGATGAGGCTACCAGAGCTGTTGAAGGCGCTTCGGGAACAGAGCTGAAAGTAGAAGTTCCTTATTATGAGGTAGCAATAGGAGAGTCTGTAAATTTGTTTTTGGAGTATACAGATGGGGATGGTCAACTAGTAAAAAAGGATACAGAGAAAAATTTCACGGTAACTCCGCGTGCTCCTCAGTTGGAAAACGTGTCCTCCCTTGAGGCAGATTTCTTTGAGTCAGTCTCATTAGAGGGAACAGATCTGAATTTGGTAGAAAAGGTGCTTTTTGGTACGACTGAAGCCACTATTGATAAAGAAAGCTCAAACAACACAGTATTAAAAGTTACTGTTCCTTATTATGAGGAAGAAGAAGCTGTGAAGATCACTTTGATATATCGCTATGGAGAGAAAGATAATATACTAGAAGGGAGAAAAAGCGATTCTGCTGATGAGTTTGCTGCAAAAAAAGTTAAACCGGAAAATGTAGAGTGCCCAGCTAGTGTAATGCTTGGAACTTCTACATTTGAAATAACAGGAGATAATTTGGATAAGGTAGAGAAAGTCCTGTTTAATGAAACAGAAATCACTAGTACTTTATCTGATGATAAAATGAAGTTGATTTGTTCACTTCCAAGTACGGTTGAAGCAAGTAGCAATAATACAATTACTATTGTGTACTGGCAGGAGAACAAAAAGGAAGTGATTAGGAGTGATTTTGGAATCAAAGAACTCGTTAATTATATCTGGAAGAATGTAAAATTGTATTCGAATGAAACGGAAAGAAATTATTTTAGTGTAACAACAGGAAAAGAATATACGATAGAAAATTATAAAGAAGTACAGAATGAGCAACTTCTTTTATCATTGACGAATAAATGGAAAGAATCTAGCAAAGAGGCTTATATACAAATGTCATCGTTATATTCTTCCGATCGATCAGGTTTACCTATTAAATTTCGTAGAATAGGTTTTAATACTTCGATAGATGGTTTGGAACAGGGTGTTATTGATTTTATTAAAGGAAATAGTGAAGAAAATGTGGAGAATACTCTTATTAGTTGGAATAAAATGAAAGAGATAGGCTACGATTCTAATTCTAGGGAGTCTTCCGTTATTCGTTATAAATTGAATGATGATGCTTATAATGAGGGTACTTCTGGGAATGGTAAATATGAAGGTACGAAATTAGGGCAAATTAGTGCAATAATACTTAGAACTGGAACATTAAGTGGTGATGTGAGTGAAGTATTAGGTATTGGATTTGTAGAGTTGGTTTCAGTGGATGCTGACTACACACAAGAAGGTGTACAAAATTCATCTTGGACGGTCAATGTCTATTTCCCAAAAAATATTCTTGAGAATATAGATGACGTAATACGAAAATAATAATTTTTAAACATAGAGAACCATGAAAAAAGTAGTATTATTAGCCGCATTCGCTGTGGCAGCATTGGCAGCCAATGCACAAGTATTGAGAAATGAGTTTTTAAAGGACTACAAGCCGGGAGATAAACTGGAAAAGGGCATTTATCAGGAAGCAACGGAAGCGATCCGTATCAATACGTGGAACGGGGCGTTCGACCAGAAAAGAGTACCGGAAATACCAAGTCCGGTAATTGTGAACGGACTTACTTATGATGGTTATCCCGAAGGAGGAGCTGCCATTAGTCTGGGAGGTTTTCCTAACGATATCAAAGGTAGTTGTGTCAGTGTTTATTCATTGTCGGACAACAAGAATGAATTCCGTAAAGGAGCTTATTACCTGGCTTTCCTTGTCAACTTGAAGAAAACAGGTGGTGGTTTCGCTGAACTGGTCGGAATGAATGTCAGCCATACTGGTAATGCAACGCGTGGTAAGGTATATGTGAAGCGTGGTGAAGATCGTAAACTTATATTTGGTGTAGGTGCACGCAAGCTTGGTGCAGAATCTAAATCGTACGATTTTAACAAAACTCATCTGTTGGTGTTGAAGATGGATATTGCCAAACAAGAGATGTCTTTGTTTATTGATCCTCAGTTGACAGCGGAAGAGCCTACTCCGGAACTGGTAGCGAAAGGTGAACCGGGAGAAATTAAGAATGCTATCAAGGGTATCTATTACCGCTATCGTAGAGGTTGTGATGGAGCTGTCGGAAGTTTCCGCTTCTCAAATAATTGGGCAACAGCTATCGGTAAATAAGTAGTATGGTGAAAGGAATATTTGTAAAAGGATTCTTGCTGGCAATTTTTCTCTCTGTGGGGTTTGTTCATGCCGCTGAGAAAGTGTATGTATTGGAGAATCCTTATATGTCGCGGACACTTGCCGTCAAGGATGGAGTTCTGTCGACTCAACAAATAGTCAACAAGCAAGCCGGGACCAATTTGGTTCCGGTTTCTTGTCAGGAGTTTGCTCTGCGCATCTCTGAAGGGACTGATAAGGAGGGAACAGACAGAATACTGACTGCAAAGGATTTTGTGGTGGAGTCGGTGGATAAGAAGTTTTCTTCTTCTATCAAAAGCTATCGTTTTCGTTTGAAGAATAAGACACATAAGCTCACTGTTGATGTTTGTTACGAACTGGCAGAAGACAATTTCTACGGACACAAGTATTTGGAAATAATTTCCGGAAAGAAAGTGACGCTGGAAAAGATAGATGTGGAGTCCATTGCTTTTGAGGACGCATTTCAGAACTATAAGTTGAAATTGATAACAGCGCGGAAATCCGGTGGATGGAAACCGGGGCTGGGACAGCCGGTATATACAACGGCAACGGCTACATTCTGGAGAATGGAATTTCCGGGTGCTTTCAATACGGTGGAAGAAGGTAACACGATTACTTGTGGTTATCTCCGTGGCAGGGAACTATTGCCTAATGAGCGCTACACCACTTACCGGAGCGTGGTAGGGATGGCGGATGATAAGAACTTTATTGATGATACGTTCTTTTGCTACATTGACCGTATTCGTCGTCGTCCTGCCCGCTTGCAGGTACAATATAACAGTTGGTTCGACTATGGGGGGCGGGTATCTAAAGAGACATTTGCCAAGAGCCTTCGAAAAGTACATGACGAATTGGTAGTTCGTCGGGGATGTCGTCCGCTCAATGCATACGTGATTGATGACGGATGGCAGGACAAAGGTAAGAGTGTGACGTGGGCGGATACGGTTTGGAAGATTAATAATAAGTTTGCTCCTTACTTTAAGGACAGCCGGAAGGAGGTGCTGAAAGCAGGTTCCACATTAGGAATCTGGTTGAGTCCGGCGTCTATTTTCGGTGCGCGTCCGATGGTGGACAGGATGAGGGGATATGGTTTTGAAGCTCTTTCCTATGGTATGTCCATGACTGGAGAGAAATATATGGGCAAGCTGGAAGACCGTGTGATTGACTTGGCACGGCATGGAGTCTCTTATTTCAAGTTCGACGGTTTGTTCGGTCACTTGAATATCCGTGATTTTGAGCTGCAGGGACGGGGCACACCGGCAATGCCGCAGCTTGGTCTGGATGGCTTTTCTACTAGTGATGAACGTCTTAATGACCCGAAATATGATGAGCTGAAAAGCTATTATTTAGTGGCCGGAACAGAACGCCTGATGAAAATTTTTGATGGTCTGCACAAAGTGAATCCTGATATTTTTATCGCTATCACCAATGCAGCCTATTTAAGTCCGTGGTGGCTGTCCTATGTGGATGTAGTATGGCTGATTAATGCTGGAGACGCAGCGAAAGGAAAAGACCGTACGGGAGAGTTGGTGTATCGTGATCATGTGTATCATCAGATTTGGGAACAGGAGAACACCAAATTCCCGATGAACTCTATCTTCAACCATGAACCGAAAAAGGTGACTGCCAACGAGGACCGCAAGAGCTTTAAAGATTATCTCTTTATGAACCTGAGCCGTGGTACGGGATTCGTCGAACTTTACCTCAAAACAGACAGTCTGTCGGCTACCGATTGGGATGTATTGGCGGAAGGATTGAAATGGACTTATCAGGCATTCCCTACATTCAAAAGAGTGCGGATGCACGGAGGAAATCCGAAGAGGAATGAAGTTTACGGTTATACAGCCTGGAATGATAAACAAGGATATATCTCCATTCATAATCCTTCGGCTGAACAACGTGAATATAAGATAACTTTGGATCGTAAGATGGGCTTGATACCGGATTCGAAGAAAGTGTATCGGGTTACTTCCGTATTGGAGAATAAGTCGGAGGGTGTTCAGAAACAGTATCATTATGGTGATGTCCTTTCGTTGACACTCCGCCCGAAAGAAATATTATTGCTGGATTTCACTGTACGTTGACAGTTGGAGAACAGAATAATAGCAGTTGAGAAATGGAGTAATTTAATCTTGGAAATAGAATGAAAATAAAAAGACTAATAAGTATTGTGGCCTGTTGGCTGGCTTTATATACGGCAAGTGGACAGATTCAGTGGAAGCAGGTGGAGCCGGGCGTATGGAAAGGAATGGTCGGCAAGCCGGAAGCGTATTCATTGTTGGGAGTTTCGGGGGCCGCTCCTTTGAAAGAAGGTTTCAAGCTACTTCCGGAGGTTGGATTACCTGCTATGGCGAGCGGGGTTGTCAGCCGGATTGAAGCCGGTAAGACGATGTTACGGTTACCGCTTCGTAAGGAAGAGCAATTGTATGGTTTCGGGCTGAATTTTCAGACGGTGCACCAGAGAGGGAAGATTCTGAATTTGCACGTCGACCACTATGGTGGAAAAGATACGGGACGGACTCATGCACCTGTGCCTTTCTACGTGTCTAGTGCGGGATATGGTGTATTTATTAATTCCGCTCGCTATCTGACGGTCTATGCCGGTTCGGCTGCTCGCAAGGACAGTCCGGAAAAACCGGTTGCCAAAGACCGTAATACGGATAAAAGCTGGAGTTCGCAACAATATTCCGATGCGGTTGAGATTCTGATACCGGCAGAGGGGGTAGAGGTTTACCTGTTTGCCGGACCTACTCCGCTGGATGTGATACGTCGCTATAATCTGTTATGTGGCGGTGGAACATTACCTCCCCGTTGGGGACTGGGATTTACGCAACGGACGCAGAAACTGTATGACGCGGTACAGGTGGAAAAAGAGGCGGAAGAGTTTGAAGAAAAGGGATATCCGTTGGATTTCATCGGGTTGGAACCCGGTTGGCAGAGTAAGGCTTACCCTTGTTCGTTTGAATGGGACAAAGGGCGTTTTCCGGATGCGGAAGCATTCGTCGGACGAATGCGGAAGAGAGGGGTACGCATCAATCTGTGGACAAATCCGTACGTGTCTCCCGTTTCGGGAATTTATGAGGATATGTATCCATATAGCGGTTCGCATACAGTGTGGTGTGGAATTGTACCTGATTGGGGAATGGAACAGGCACGACGTATTTGGACGGACAAGCTGGAAAAGGAGCATATTGCCATTGGGGTCAGTGGATATAAAATAGATGAGGTGGACGGATACGACCGTTATATATGGCCGGATGTAGCTACGTTCCCTTCCGGTTTGTCTGCCGAACAACTGCGTCAGACCTATGGTTTATGGGTACAACGGATTACTGCCGATATCTACAAGAAGCATAATCAACGCACTTTCGGTCTGGTACGCGCCTCTAATGGTGGCGGAAACTCATTCCCGTATGTACTTTACAACGATTATTACAGTCATCGAGATTTTATCACGGCGTTGGTCAACTCCGGCTTTTGCGGAGTACTTTGGACACCGGAGGTCCGTAGTTCGAAAAGTGCTGAGGATTGGTTACGCCGTTTTCAGTCAGTGGTTTTTTCACCGATGGCAATGATAAACGCTTGGGCAAGCGGGACGAAGCCATGGACCTTTCCTGAGGTGGCGGAACAAGTCAGAGAATATGCCTTGTTGCGTATGCAGATGATACCTTATTGGTACAGCGAGTTTGCCAAATACCATTTTGAAGGGACGCCGCCTTTCCGGGCGATGAACTTGGAACCCGGATTTGAGTCCGGCAGAGCGACTTATAAGGAGGAGGTAAAGAACAAGAATCTGGAGGATAATCCTTATTTGGAGGCTGTGGGCAAGGAAGTGAAAGACCAGTATATGGCGGGAGAATATTTGCTGGTAGCCCCGATGTTTGAGAGGGAGACGCAGCGTACGGTGGTGTTGCCGAAAGGTAATTGGTATGATTTTTACACAGGCGAATATGCCGGTAATGGAGAAGTGATAACAGTGAAGCCGGGTTTGGACCGTATTCCGGTTTATGTAAAAGATGGGGCGATCATTCCTATGATGGAACCGAAGCTACATGCTCCTAAGGCAGGTGAGAAAATAAATCTGGAGATTCGTCATTATGGTATGGCGGAAAGCAGCTATCGCCTGTATGATGACGATGGAGAGACTTTTAATTATGAAAATGGGGCGTATTCTTGGCGTTCTGTTACCGTCAGCCGTACTCCGGAAGGTAAATTGAAAGGAAATATTGGCAGGGCGAAAAAGGGATATCCCGATAATATAGGGAAAGTTACCTGGAGATTTATGACAAACTGAATGAAAACATTTTGATTATGAAAATATTTTCGATTTCTCTTTTTGATAGAGTGAACTGTAAGACTATGTGTTTCAATCTTGGAGCTATATTGCTGGGCGGATTCTTATTATGTTCGTGTAGCGATGATGAGAAGATGGAAGAACCGCCGTTGTTTGTCAAACCGGTGGCTCCTGCTGTGAATCCGGTGGATGGTATATGGATAGAAGAAGATACTGATGACCTGGAAAACGGACAAGAACGTCATTTGACCTTTAACAGCGACTTCACCTATCGGCAGGATATATATTCGGCCGGAGGCGACCGTTTGCAAATAGAGCATACGGGTAGTTACGAGACAAAAGGTGATCTGCTTTATTATAATAATGATGATGTGCGGAAGTTCAAGATAGAGAATGACTGGCTTCAAATTGCAGCGTCTTCGAATGGGAAAGACAAAGAACGGTTTTATAAACGCTATAATTATGATGATGGTATCAAGGCGGCAAGCAGATTGGTACTGTCGGCGAAAGGGATGTTGACTAAGGAAGAACTTGATGCCTTCAAGGGGTATATGATATATAATTCTGCCTTGCAAGTACCGGTTACTCCCCAATATGATAATACGTGGGTATTCCGTACTTTAGGCAAGAGTATGGGAGCTTGCACACGATTGTTTGAACTGACTTATGACCTGACATTCCTGAACCGGGTGATTGAGTATGCCGATGCTGCGCTTTATACCCGTAACGGACAACCCGGTGGAGATTTTCGTATAGTGAGGTGGACGGGTGAGCCGAATGATATCTGGCCGTCTACCGGAGCGGATGAAGAGAAAATTGACGGGGCAGTGGAACAGGGGGCCGTGTTGGCACGTATTGCCTATTGTGCACGACTTATTCTGCAAACTCCTTCTATCTGGGATCAGAGAGTGGCCGCCAACGATCGTTATTATTATGGTACAACTTACAAAAAACGTGCGGAAACATATCTGCGTATGTGTGATGAGATTTATGATACTTGGCTGACAAGATTTGTTCATCCGGGAGACCAGGTTTTCTATCGCAGGAGCAGTACTGCTTTAATTGAACCTATTGCCTGGAATCAGGCTCTGATGGCTTGTGACGGATTAACGTATATGGCGCAATGTCATGAGATACTGGGAAATACTTCAAGGGCTGACTTATATGACCGGGTGGTACGTGATAATCTGGAATTTTTTATCAAGGATTCCTGGACTAAGACTTCTGAATCCGGTACTACCTGTCTGCAATGGCGTTATTCTAAAGTAGCCGATAAGGTGAAACATGCAGAAGACTTGAATCATGCTTCGCTGGTGGCTAATGTAATTTATAATATCTATTTGAGTGGTCGTCACCCGTATATTGATGAAATAATAGAGCAACTGGCTAATACAATGTTTGATATCGTATTTTGCACGAGGGATGGACAGGGACGTTTCCCGGGACGTATTAATGGCGTTTACGAAGGTAAATATATGGATAATTATGTACGCGATGACCATATGCAACTGACTGATATCCGAAAAGACTGGTATGAAAAGGTACTGGAAATCAATAAAGGGAGACTGTCGGGGAATTTGCCAATGATAGGTCGTGCCTTGTGGTGTAAGGCCCGTCGAATATCTGCTCCGGAGGACATTACTGCCCGTTTTGAGACACGGGGACAGGAAGTAAGCATATCATGGAGAAGTACAGTATCAGGGGGAAATGTACGGATTCTGCACTCTACGGATTTATGGAATTGGAAGGAGATTGCAGTGGTATCTGCTTCGGCAAACAATTATAAAGATACAGGCAGAGACGATACAAAGACACAATATTATCGTTTGGTGTCTGTAGAGGGAGATGAGGCCGGTTATTCTCCATTGATCTGCGTCTCGAAATAAGATTATGTAATTATAAAGGTTAGTTTATGTTGAAATGCACTCTGGAAGTTCTTATACTTAACGATTTGTGCTCTTTTTATTGTCAATCTGTCAGGATGATATTTAAGT
>OOBR01000368.1_pt1 | contig 48751 bp, 26 predicted proteins | sample 1671281 | NCBI WGS metagenome assembly OOBR01 (sample SAMN06348140, study PRJEB24527) | human gut metagenome | biome: human gut; feature: ankylosing spondylitis patient; material: feces | host: Homo sapiens | place: China | collected 2015-10
CGATGATTTTCGGTATGCTTCCGCTGATGTTCTCCTCCGGTGCAGGTGCCAATGGTAACAGTTCGCTGGGTACGGGTGTTGTGGGCGGTATGGCAGTCGGGACACTGGCATTGCTCTTTGTCGTTCCGGTTTTCTACATCATCTTTGAGTTTTTGCAGGAGAAAATCCGTAAACCGATGGAAGAGGAACCAGATGTGCAGGTGCTTTTAGAGAAAGAAAAGAGTGAAGTTGAACGCGAACGTAACTAAATGAAAGAAAGAATGAAGAAGAATATCATCACATTAGTTGCCATCAGTCTGTCGTTGAGCGGTTGTGGCATCTATACCAAATACAAACCCGCCACTATCGTCCCCGACCATCTTTATGGGGAGGAAGTGGTGGCCGAGGACACTGCCAGTCTGGGTAATATGGACTGGCGGGAACTTTTCACCGATCCTTATCTGCAATCCCTCATCGAAGTGGGATTACAGACTAATACCGACTATCAGTCCGCCCAGCTTCGTGTGGAACAGGCACAGGCGGCACTGATGTCTGCCAAACTTGCTTTTCTGCCTGCTTTTGCCCTTTCCCCGCAGGGAACGGTGAGCAGTTTTGATACACACAAGGCTACGCAGGCTTATTCATTGCCCGTTACTGCCAGTTGGGAGCTGGACGTATTCGGTCGTATGCGCAATGCCAAAAAACAGGCGAAAGCACTTTATGCTCAAAGCGAGGATTATCGTCAGGCTGTCCGTACCCAGTTGATAACAGGCATAGCCAATACTTACTATACCCTGCTGATGCTGGATGAGCAACTCGACCTTTCCCGTCAGACGGAGACGGCATGGAAAGAAACCGTGGCCTCCACCCGCGCTCTGATGAATGCCGGACTGGCAAACGAATCCGCTGTGTCGCAGATGGAAGCTGCTTATTATCAGGTGCAGAGTTCTGTACTCGATTTGCAGCAGCAGATCAGTCAGGTGGAGAATAGCCTTGCCTTATTATTGGCGGAGACACCCCGTAATTATGAGCGCGGTATGCTGGCAAAGCAGCAGTTTCCTACGGATCTTTCGATAGGGATTCCTGTCCGGATGCTTTCTTCCCGTCCCGATGTCCGTTCTGCCGAGCGGACACTGGAAGCAGCGTTCTATGGAACCAATGCGGCACGTTCGGCTTTCTATCCTTCTATCACTTTAAGCGGAAGTGCCGGATGGACGAACTCTGCCGGGTCTTTGATTCTTAATCCGGGTAAGTTTCTGGCATCAGCGGTAGGTTCGCTCACGCAGCCGCTCTTTAATAAAGGACAGGTGGTGGCACAATATCGCATTGCCCGTGCGCAACAGGAAGAAGCAGCGCTCGGCTTTCAGCAAACGTTGCTCAATGCCGGTAGTGAGGTGAATGATGCGTTGATTGCCTATCAAACCAGTCAGGGAAAAAGAATCTTGCTGGATAAACAGATCACTTCCCTGCAAACGGCTCTGCGAAGCACTACTCTGTTGATGGAGCATGGTAATACAACCTATCTGGAAGTCCTTACCTCCCGGCAGTCATTGCTTACCGCGCAACTCTCGCAGACGGCCAATCATTTTACTGAAATACAAAGTTTAATTAACCTATACCGTGCTTTAGGGGGAGGTCAGGAATAAACTGTATCATACTCTCTGTTTTCTAATTTAATGAAAGAAGGGCTGCCGGAGAAGTGATTCTGTGGCAGCCCGTTTTGTAATCGGTCAATATACGGTGCATTGGCTTGCAGCCGGAAACTTCAGCCAGTATAAAGAACGAAAAATGATGATATTATTTATCAGTCAGACCTTTCTTTCTCTTTTCCTTATATTGGCTGGGTGTCTTTCCTGTATATTGCTTGAATGCCGTACTGAAATAACTCGGAGTGGTAAATCCGGTTTTCTCTGCAATTTCAGAGAAGGACATATCTGTGCTGGATATCAATGTAATGGCTTTTTCTATACGGAGCTTACTGATATAGTCGTTCGCCCCCATGCCTGTAAGTGCTTTCAGCTTGTTATAAAGTGAAGAACGGCCCAATCCTACTTCTTGGCAGATAAACTGGATGCCCAAGCCAGTATTGTCCATATTCGCTTGGATGACGCTGTTTAGCTTAATCAGGAACGTTTCGTCAGTCAGACTGATGGTGCTCTCTTCCGGTGTGGGGATTAGTCCTGCGTTCAGATACCTTTTCTTGGTATATTCTCTGCTTCTCAACCGGTTGCAGATCAGTTCCAGCAGCATTTCCACTTCGAAGGGTTTGCTTAAATATCCGTCGGCTCCATTCTTGTAACCGCTTATTTGGCTTTGCCTGTCATCTCTGGCAGTTAGCAGAATGACTGGGATGTGGCTGATAGTGATATCCTCTTTAATCGTTTTGCAAAGCTCGTAGCCGTTCATCCGGGGCATCATCACGTCACTGACTATAATATCAGGGACATGGCTTCTGACCAGTTGAAGGGCTTCCACCCCGTCTCCGGCGATAATTATCCGTTTGAAGTATCCTTCGAACGTTCTTTTCAGAAAGTCTGTCATATCCGGATTGTCATCCACTACGAGAATAGTGTATGGAGTGGTATCGAATACTTCTTTTATGGATGGCAGCCCGCTGTTTTCATCCATCATCAACTCGTTCAGATAAGCTTTTGGCTCGCAGATGATTTCTTCCGGTTCCTGCCTCAACGGCAACTCAAAGAAAAAGCTGGCTCCGGTTTCTTCATTATCCTGTGCCCCGATAGAGCCGCCGTGTAGTTCCACCAGAATCTTGGAGTAAGACAAGCCGATTCCTGTTCCGCTCTGTTCTCCTGTTCCCTGGTAGAATCGGGTAAAGAGCTTGTGCGTATCCACTTGCTTCAGTCCGCATCCTTGGTCGATGACGGAGATACGCACCCGGTTTTCTTCAGGCAGCAGTTCCGAAGCAATCGTTATTTCCGTGTCCTGCGGACTGTGTTTCAAGGCATTGATAAGCAGGTTACTTAGGATAATCTCGCATTTGTCCTTATCGAAACTGACTTTCTCTATCCGTGGGTCGAGCTGATAGCGGATATGCACATTCTTTGCTTCCCCCTCACTGATAAAATCCTGCGAAACGTGTTCAATCCATAGATTGAGTGGATGAGGCTGAATTTGCAGTTTACTCTCCCCTACTTCCATTTTCCGTACGTCGAGTACCATATTAATCAAGTTCTTCATCCGTTGTGCCTGCCGGTAGATGGCTTTTAACGGCAGATATTGGCTGTCTCCGGAAGAGAGCGACTTCAAAATCTGATTGAGTGGCGCATGAATAAGCGTCAGCGGAGTCCGTAGTTCGTGGCTGATATTGATAAGAAAACGTACCTTTTCCTCGTACATCTGTTTCTCATGCTCTTTCATCGCCCATTTCAGTTTTTCCTGATTACGCTTCAATGTTCTGCGGAAAGTTTCGATGATTATTGTGGCAATGAGAATGGCACAACCAAGAATGAACCACCACGTGCGATACCACGGTGGGAGTACGGTTAGTTCCAGTATTTTCTGGTTGGGAATCCAACTGCCGTCTTTCGCTGTGCATGAAGCCATAATTTTGTAATTGCCCGGCGGCAATGACCGGATTACCAATTCCGGCTGGTACGATTCGATATACTGGTCGTTCAGCCCTTCTATCCGGTAGCGGTAGACTTTCTTGCGGAAGATATCCTCTTCTTTCGACATGATTCGGATAGTGATATTGCTGTCCCATGGGACAGAGATTGCTGCCGGATGACTATATAGCTTGTTCTGTGCAGGCTCACCGTTGATGATAATATCCAACAGTTGCAGTTCCGGCATTTCCGATGTATTCAGCAGCAACTGGCCGTCAATGCGCAGCATACCCTTTACACCGCCGATATAGACATCCCCCTCATTGTTTACCAACCGGGCGTTGGGCAGATATTCGTTTTGGATAGCTCCGTTCGACTCTCCGAAGAGAACGAACTTCTGTTCCTGTATAAGCCAGGCGAAAAGCAGATTATCCGCACCTATCCATACTTTGCCCCTCTGGTCGCATTGCACCATGTTGACTTCGGTAAACAGGTTGGTAAGGATGTGCGTCTGCTTTTGGGAAACGGGGTTGTAGTGGATAAGGCCGAAATTGCTTCCTATCCAGAAATCGCCGTGCTCGTCGTGTGACGCCGAACTGATTACGGTATCCTGATAACATTCGAAGGTTGTTTGCAGCAAGGAATCCCCATCGTGCAGTTCGTAGATATGTTTGAAATCGTTGATGTAAGTCCGGTTGTTCTCGTGCTTGAAGGGGACGAGCGTGCCGACAATACTTTTCCCTTCTTCTCCGGTGACCTTGTCGAATTTCTTTTCTTTCAGGTGATACTGGTAGACATGGTCGCCCAGTAATAACACGGTGTTGGGGGTGTTCTGATATAAGTTGACCGATTTTCCCCGGTTGCAAAGTTGTGTCGTAGTTTCTTTGTCGACAATGGTAAAAGGCTGTTTCTCCCCGGTTGCGGGGTTGAATATGAATACTCCTTTGGAGAAAAGGGAAATCAGTAGTTTTCCGGGAGTGAATCCGCTGATAAACGCTATTTTATCGTTCCAGGTAGAAAGATAATGGGTGAATTTCTCGGTATGCGGGTTAAAGAGGTTGATACCGCCGCCGTCCGTACCAATCCAGATACTGTCGGTCGATTGGCGGTAAAGGCTTCGCACGGTGCTGTTGCTTAGTCCGCGGTCGTTGCCGGGGACTACGTCGGTGTAGGTTTTCATGAACACTTCCCGGATGCTGATCAATCCGTTGCAGGTGCTTCCTGCCCATATATTGTTATTGTGGTCGTTGTGCAGGCAGAGAATGGAGTTGGCGGGGAGAGAGTAGTTTTCACGTCCCGGGATATATTCCAGTTGGGAGATTTCCCCGGTTTCGGGGGTGAGGATATTGATTCCGCCGCCATCTGTTCCTATCCACAGTTGCCCTTCCCTTTCGGCGAGGCTTAGGACGATGTCGTTGCTAAGGGCGGAGTTGCGGGTGGAGTACGAAGCCAGTAGTTTGCCGTCGTATGAGTAGCAACGAAGTCCGCCGCTGTAAGGGGCAATCCATATTCTTTTCCGGCTGTCGGTCATCATGGTGGTAATTTCCGGCCCGCAGTCGAAAGGGGGCCGTCTGTGCTCTCCGGTATGCAGGTCTACGAGGTATATGCCTGTCCAACGGCTGCAACAAAGCAACGTCTTTGAATCCCACATACTGAGAGCGTTGATTTTAAAAGAGTTGGCGTTGAAATATTGCAGAAGCCGGAGAGAAGAATCGTTATAACTATATTTGTAAATCCTGTCCTTGCCGCCAAAGAGGATTCCGTCCGGGACAAGGCAGAAGGAATAGGCGGTGATATTCTTCCCGTCCTCGTCCGTGGGGAACGTGAAGTCGTTGCTCTGCTGTTGGTAGCGGGCAATACCTTTTTCAGTCAGTACCCAGATGTTGTGTTGCTTGTCTTCGGCAATCTGATAAATCAGGTTGTGGAGAAGCGAGTTCGGGTCGTTTGCCTGGTGTTTGTATCTTTTCAGTTCGTGCCCGTCGAACTTTCCCAGTCCCGATTTGGTACCTATCCATACGAAACCCTGCTCATCCCGGAGAATACAGCGCACGTTGGAAGGCAGCCCTTCTTTCAGAGAGATTTGTTTAAAGTAATAGTGTTCTGCCCGGAGAGGGAGAACACCGACTAACTGTATGATAAAGAAAAGGCTTGACAGAACAGCGTATTTGGTTTTCATGTAAAGCAGGTTTGTTTATGAGGACAGATGCCTTCTTTATAATACGGCTAACTTGTCCCCTTTTAAGGTGATTTCGTATTTTTTCCCTTTTACGGTCTTGAACTTGAGCGTCTTGTCTCCGTATCTTACGTTACAGGGGATTCCGGATTTGGAATGGATGATAGCTTTCTTCAGTTGTCCCTCTTTCCAGGAGATGGAAACCTCAAAATTCCCTTTGGCGCAGATTCCGCTTATTGAGCCGTTTGCCCATGCATCCGGCAAAGCGGGAAGAAGTTGGATGAATCCCATGTGGCTTTGCAATAACATCTCGGTTATTCCTGCCGTACCGCCGAAGTTTCCGTCTATCTGGAAAGGCGCATGGGTATCCCAGAGGTTGTCCAGTGTACCGTTTTTCAATAAGTTGCCGTATAGTTTATACGCATGGTTTCCGTCTTGCAGGCGTGCCCATTGGTTGAGCTTCCAACCCATGCTCCAACCGGTAGCGCCGTCTCCGCGATGTTCCAGTACCACTCTGGCTGCCTGTGCAAGTTCGGGGGTAGTCACGGGAGAGATGGTATGCCCCGGATGCAATCCGAACAGGTGGTTGACGTGGCGGTGTTCATCTTTCGGGTCGTCTATGTCGGTAGACCATTCCAACAACTGACCATAGCGTCCTATGCGGTACGGAACTAGTTTTGCCAATACATTCTCCCATTGCTTGCGTTCTTTGGCGTCCGTTCCGAGCACCTTGCTTGCCTGGATAGCGTCCAGTAATATTTCACGTACTACGGCATGCGCGAAAGTGACTCCCTCGTCCACCGGGCCGTGTTCGGGAGAAGTGGAAGGAGCGGCGGTGTAAGTCCCGTCGGGCTTGTGCCACAAGTGGTCTACCGCAAACTGTGCGCTGCTTTTGATAAGGTCGTAGCCGATTTCCTTTAAGAATTTCGTGTCACGGGTATAATCATAATACTCCCATATATGCGTTGCCAGCCACGGACCGGCGGTAGGATTCAGGTTCCATGCCATAGATTTGCTGGATAAGGGAGCTGTGAATCCGAAGATATTGGCAGAGATGGATGCTGTCCATCCGCGGGCGTTGAAATAGGCTTGTGCTGTCTTCTCGCCGGGTTTTACCAGGCTGCGTATAAAGTCAATCAAAGGCCATGTACATTCAGAGAGATTGGTGGGGCACGCAGGCCAGTAATTCATTTGAATGTTGATGTTATTGTGGTAATCTACCCGCCACGGGCCGTCGGTATTGTTGTGCCACAATCCTTGCAGGTTGGCTGGCATGTTGCCGGGGCGCGAACTGGCTATGAGCAGATAGCGTCCGAACTGATAGTACAATTGTTCGAGCTGATAGTCCGGCACGCCTTTCTTATAGTTAGCCAGTCGTTTGTAGGTCGGCAGGTTGGGAGTGCCGATTTCCGGATTGATTTCAAAACGTACCCGATTGAACAGCACGGTATAATCGGCTTCGTGATTACGATAAAGCTCGTCATAACCTTTTTTCAGGGCATTGTCCATCATAGCCAGAGTCGTTTGTGACGGGTCGTTGCCGACGTAGGCTTTCGGGTCTTTGAAGTCTGGGGCAAAGTTCATCTTATAATCGGTATCTGCCGTAAGCAGGAATACCACTTCGTCAGCATCCTTCACAATAATCCGGTCGTTTTCTGCTTTCAGTGTTCCCCCTTTGTGGATAGCTTTGATTCGGAAAGCGAATTTCATTCCGTTGTTATCGAGAACTCCGGTATATACTAATCCGTCGTTTCCATCTGCTTCCAGATGGCTTTTTGCTTCGTTGTTGGGACAATAGCTAAGTACAAGATTCTGTTTTCCGCCTTTGTCGGCAGTAAACTTCATGACCATAACGCTGTCCGGATAGGATATGAAGTATTTCCGTTGATACTGTATACCGTCTTTGTCAAATTGCACCACAGCCATCGCCGAATCCAACGACAGGATGCGGCGGTAATTGCTCATGTTGATTTCGCTTAGTCCGGTTTCCACATAAAGCTCTCCCATCGTGGTAAAAGCGCCGAAACGGAACGGAGTCTCGTCTTTTTCTTCATAAGCTCCCAGCCCGTTGAAGTTTTCTTGTGTGAGATACCCCGCCTTTTGGGAATCTCCGTCCAGAAAAGCCTGTCGTATTTCTTTCAATACGCCTGCCGACTGTTTGTTTACATTCCAATAATATTCGGCGCCTTTGGCAGTATTCGGTCCACCTTTCCAAAGCGTCTTTTCATTCAGTGTGATTCGTTCCGCGGATATGGAGCCCATGATATTTGCTCCCAGACTACCATTCCCGATGGGTAGCGAACGGCTTTCCCATGTCTTGTCCGGATTCGCCCCTGTGCCCGAAGCGCGTAGCCAGACAGCTTGTCCGTCGAGATTGTTGGGAGTGTCGAACCATATGGAAAGTCCTTGTGTATAATCCACCGTTTCTATTGATGATGCAGTGAGTGAAAAGAGTGTGCAAAAAATAAGGAAGCAGAGTTTCTTCATAAGATGTATTATTTATAAGGAATGTGATGTGCAAAGGTATTGTTTTTTTTAGGATTTCAGCGAACGGCCCGCTTTCGATTATAACCAATAAGCTTTTAAAAATCACCAAAAGTGCTTCTTTGTGTAGGTAGTAAGATGTTTCTAATGAGAAACTGTATGACGAAGGGCATAAGGACCTCATTGTAATATCGACCAAAATGAACATGTTTATAGATAAGGTCCGTAAGAAAGCAACAATGATGAATCCATTTCCTGTGGCAGCCCGCTTTGTTTCAATAATGCAACTTTCTTTATGACAGTTATTACCTAAACAGTTTCTACTATAAATCTCATCCGGCTAATAGCATGAAAAAATAAAAGGATTTATGTCTGTCACTTCAATGCGGCAATCTTTCAACTTTCTTTCCCTTTCTTTGTTCTTTCTGCTGAAATATGCTACTTTTGTATTATCCTCATAGATATGAGAACTAAAGAAAGGAACAAATCATGGAAGAAGTAAAAAGAATCCCTTATGGAGTTTCCAACTTTGTGGAAGTGGTGGAGCAGAACCAATATTACGTGGATAAAACGATCTATCTGCCTTTGTTGGAAGAGCAACCCAGTAATTTGTTCTTTATCCGTCCCCGCCGCTTCGGCAAGAGCATCTTTCTGAGTATGCTCCGGGCTTATTATGACATCGCTCAAAGAGAAAAGTTCGATAAACGCTTCGGCAATCTATGGATAGGCAGTCGCCCTACACGGCTGCAAGGGACTTTCCAGATACTCTTTCTTGACTTTTCCCGTGCCAGCGGTGGTAGTGGTACGTTGGCCGAGAACTTCGACCGTTATTGCTGTATGGTCATGGATTTGTTCGGTATGTCCTACGAATCTTATTATTTTCCGGGATTTGCTCAGGAGATGAAAACACAGCCCGATTTTGTAAGTAAACTGAATTATCTGAATCTTCATGCGGCTGAAACCGGAGCGCATCTTTATCTTATCATTGATGAATATGATAACTTCACCAATGTGGTGTTGAATGAGCAGGGCAAGGAAGTCTATCATGCGCTGACCCATGCTAGCGGCTTTTACCGTGAAATCTTCAAGAAGTTCAAAGGTATGTTTGAGCGCATCTTTATGACCGGTGTCAGCCCCGTGACGTTGGATGACTTGACTAGCGGATTTAATATCGGTTGGAATATCAGTACCAAGCACCAGTTTAATATGATGCTGGGATTCAGTGAAACGGATGTGCGTGAGATGCTCCAATACTATAAGGATGCCAGACAGTTGCCGGGCAATGTGGATATAAGTGCGATGATAGAGGAAATGCGTCCGTGGTATGACAATTATTGTTTTGCCGAAGAAAGTCTGGAACGTGACCCGAAGATGTTCAATTGTGACATGGTGCTCTATTATTTGCGCAACTATATGGATTTGGGCAAATCACCCAAAGAGATGATAGACCCCAACACCCGTACTGACTACAACAAGATGAAGAAACTCATCCGTTTGGACAAATTGGACGGTAATCGCAAAGGCGTGTTGCGCAAAATCACCGAAGAGGGGCAGATTATCACCACATTGACGACTACCTTTCCCGCTATTGATATCACCAAGCCGGAGATTTTTCCCAGTCTGCTCTTTTATTACGGTATGCTTACCATCACTGCTACTCGGGGCAACTATCTGGTGTTGAGTATTCCCAATAATAACGTGCGTAAGCAGTATTACGAATTTCTGTTGGAAGAATATCAGGATAACCGGCATATCAATCTGAATGACCTTGGCTTGATGTATTATGAAATGGCTTACGAAGGTCATTGGCGTGAAACGATGGAATTTATTGCTCATGCCTACAAGGAAAACTCTTCCGTGCGAAGCTCCATCGAAGGCGAGCGCAACTTGCAAGGCTTCTTTACTGCTTACCTGAGTATAAATGCCTATTACCTGATAGCTCCGGAACTAGAATTGAATCACGGTTATTGTGACCTGTTTCTTATGCCTGACTTGATACGCTATGACGTGAAGCACAGCTATATCATCGAACTGAAATACCTCTCCACCAAGGATTCCGAAGCGAAAGCCGAAGCCCAATGGCAAGAAGCTGTAGAGCAAATAAAAGGTTATGCCGTTGGTGCTAAGGTGCGTCAGATGGTGCACGGAACTGAGTTGCATTGTATTGTGATGCAGTTTCGCGGATGGGAACTGGAACGGGTGGAGGAAGTCATGCAGAAATAAGCTCAATTTATACTGTCATTTCTCATTTTAGGCAAAATATATTTGTAATTCCCTTATTTCAACAAAGAGTTGTCTGATTGCCAGACTTTGTATGATAAACTAATTTATGCGCTAAATCTATATATTTAGCTTGGTAGGCATATATACTCACCACGTGGGCTTATGGTTGCTTACCTGTGGACTGGAAATATTTTAAACAGAAGAACATAAGAACAAGAGATAAAGCAGTTATGTGTAATTATTATTGTAATAAAATAAGTGTTAAAGATGACTCAACCTATTAAAATGGATAAACAAATTTCTTAAACATTCCAAACGAAGAGTATGATTCTGTAATATATTGATATATAGATATTTATCTTTTATCTTTTTCCCTTTAAAACCAACGACCTGTTGCACACCGAGAAACAAAGTGTTCGACACCGAGAAACACATCGTTTCTCGGTGTCGAACAAATCGATAGATAAGGCTCGGAGTATAGAATAAACAAATCGTCCGTCTTTTTCTATTTTATGGATTATTCCATAGATATATGCATCAATATATATTCCCATAATTACCCTATTGCATCTGAAATGTAATATTATAGAGTATGGTACCGATTTTAAACTAATTTTTTGAAAAACAATCATTCCCCCCGATGAAATGGTTTGATTTGGTGAAAAGTGAATATTTAATGGCTATTTTTAAAATAACTCTTTTTAAAAGCTACCCTACCTTTGTGACAAGAATGTTAGTCGGAAAAGTTATCCCGGTTCTTCATTCTTAAATCTAATGCCTGTGAGATTTATTTTGTTAGCTAATAGAAATATGAATCTTTATTATTAAATGTAGTATTATGAAAAAAAAGAAGCTTATGAAGAAACAAAGCTGCTTTGTTGTTCTTTTGATGATGCTCCTGTTATTTCCTTCGGGAGCGTTTGCGCAGCAACAAATGATTAAAGGACAAGTGGTGGATGATAAGGGGGAAACCATTATTGGAGCTACGGTCATGGTAAAAGGGGCAAAAGAAGGTACGTTGACCGATATTGACGGTAACTTTTCTGTCAAAGGTAAAGTCGGCAATACCTTATCTATCTCTTATGTCGGTTTTTCTCCTCTCGAAGTAAAAGTGACAAAACTTGAAGGTAATCGTTTCATATTAAAGGAAGACTCGAAACTTCTTGATGAAGTCGTTGTGGTGGGTATGGACAAGCAGAAACGTAATACCATTACGGCTGCTGTGTCTACTGTAGCTTCCGATGCTATAGTCAATCGTCCTGTAACCGATTTGACCAGTGCCCTTCAAGGTAATGTAGCCGGTCTGAATTTTGTGACCGACGCAGCTCCTGACGGCGTTGGTGGTGAAACAGGCGCGGAAATCAAGTTCAATATCCGCGGTGTCGGTTCTATTAATGGTAACGGGGGCGAGCCTTATGTATTGGTGGACGGAGTGGAACAAAGCCTTCAGAACGTAAATCCAAATGATATCGAAACAATTAGTGTATTGAAAGACGCTTCTGCCGCTGCCGTATATGGTGCACGTGCCGCTTATGGTGTGGTATTAGTAACTACAAAAAGTGGTCGGCAGGAAAAGACACGGGTTTCTTATCGAGGCACAGTAGGTTTTAGTTCACCTATCAATATGCCGGAGATGATGAACTCTCTTGAGTTTGCTAAATATGTGAACGAACGGAATGATAATGATGGCGTGAATCATAAATTTTCTGACGCTCTTATAGAGAAGATGGAAGGATTCATGAAGAACCCCTATTCAGCAGAATTTCCAGGTATAGGTCCCAATCAAAACGGGACAGACTGGGCTTCTTCAATGGATGCGGTATATGCGAATACAGATTGGTTTGATTATTATTTTAAAGATACTGCTATTCGTCATTCACATAACCTGAGTGTAACCGGAGGTTCGGAAAAGTTCAACTATTATGTAGGTTTGGGTTACACTTATCAGGATGGTTTACTTGACAAGGTAGATGATAACCTGAGCAAATATAATGTAAATACGAAATTCCAGATTATAGCCAATAAATGGTTGAAGTTCAATTTCAATAATAATATAACATTGAGTATCCTTAAAAGGCCGATGGCCAACCAGACCATCTTTTATGGAACTCTTGGACAAACAATACCAAATGCTCCTACTCATTATCCGATTGATTCGGAATATAATGATGCTTCTGAGTTCCGTTATCTAAAAGAATCCCATTATGTACAGAACCGCATATCCGATGCAATGTCTTTTGCTGCTACCATTACCCCGTTACCGGGTTGGGATATTGTAGGGGAAATGAAAGTACGTTTTGATGTAGAAGACAACAGTTTCAAACGTGGATACCCTACAGTAGAAAAACCTGATGGAGAGTTAAAGGTTGACATAGGTACCAAGCAGGGATATGTATATCCGGGTATGGAATGGAAGAATTCCAAATGGGGTTCTTATACTCGCGGTAATGCATTTAATTATTATCTTTCTCCGAATGTATCGACATCTTACGTCCATACATGGGGAGAACACTACTTCAAGGCTATGGCAGGTTTTCAGATGGAGTTGCAGGAAAACTCCAATGGTTTCACTTATAAGGATGGAATTTTAGGTAGTGATATTTATTCATTTGCGAACTCCAATGGTACATTGTCTGCCGGTGAAGACCGTACTCATTGGTCCACAATGGGTATGTATGCCAAGTTGAACTGGAATTATCAGGAGACATATTTTCTGGAATTCAGTGGACGTTATGACGGTTCTTCCCGTTTTGCTCCCGGAAACCGTTGGGGATTCTTTCCTTCCTTCTCTGCCGGTTATGATATAGCTCGCACAAACTATTTCAAATCATGGAATCTTCCATTTTCCCAGTTGAAGTTGCGTGTTTCTTACGGACGCTTGGGTAATCAGAATGGCGCCGGATTGTATGATTATCTTGGAGTGATGGATTTGGTGTCAAACTCATCCAATGCTTGGTTACTGCCGGGAGTAAACGCCACTCCTGCCAAAGGAATGATTGCCAAAACTCCGAAAATGGTCAGTCCTTATATTACCTGGGAGAAGGTGGATAATGCCAATTTAGGTCTTGACCTGCTGTTATTGGATAACCGTCTGACAATAACTGCTGATATTTACCAGCGTACAACGCATGATATGATTGGTCCGGCTGAAGCAATTCCGGCTATCGGAGGTATCAGTAAAGACGACCGTGCAAAAGTAAATAATGCGACTCTCCGTAATCGTGGTTGGGAGTTGTCCGTCAATTGGCAGGATCAATTGAAATGCGGATTCAGTTATGGTGTCGGTTTTAATATATCCAATTACAAGGCAGTAGTCACGAAGTATAATAATCCTGAAGGACTGATATTCAATAACCATACCGGTCTGGCACGTAACAGAGGGTATTATGAGGGAATGGACATCGGTGAGATTTGGGGATATGAAGCTAATGATCTTTTCATGACTAACCGTGAAGTGGATGAATATTTGAGAACGGTAGACCTTAGCTTCTTTAAAGCTGACAACCAGTGGCAACGCGGTGACGTAAAATATATCGACTCCAATGGTGACGGGAAGGTAGACCCGGGAAAAGGAACTTTGGCGGATCATGGTGATTTGAAAGTAATCGGTAATACAACCCCTAAATATTCTTTCGGTATTAATCTGAATGCAGGCTATAAAGGATTTGGAATATCAGCTCTTTTCCAGGGAGTAGCCAAGAGACAATTCCCGATGGCAGGTGCTACTTACCTGTATGGAGGAAATTGTTACTTCAAAGAGCATCTTGATTATTTCAATGCATGGCATCCTGATGGATATTTACCACGCCTGACAGATAATTCTAAAGACAAAGAAGTGAATATAGGCTATAATACAACTCGTTATTTACTCAATGCAGCTTATATGCGTCTGAAGAACTTGACAGTCTCTTATTCTTTCAAACCACAATTGGTGGAAAAGATTGGCTTGAGTAATTTGAAAGTATATTTCACTTGCGATAATCTGTTTACAATTTCCAAGTTGCCGCAACAGTTTGACCCTGAAACACTGAATCAGGTGAATGGTTGGGTAGGAGGTAGTAATGCTTCTGCTCCCGCCCTTACTTCACCGCTGACTGCAAATGGTAACGGGCGAGTTTACCCATTGAACCGGAACTTTGTATTTGGAATTGACATCACATTTTAATTAGAGAGGAACATCATGAAAAAGAAAATAATTATACTGACTGCTTTTATAGGGCTGGTGTTGTCCGCTTGTTCCGACTTTTTGGATCGGCAACCGTTGACAATGCCTGAAAACGAAGGCTTCCTGGCTGGTCGCGAACAAGTAGAGAACTATATCAATGCTTTATATACTTCATTGCCGGCTCCGACGCAATATGGAATGAGTGTCCGTGGTGAAGAGGTGAACAGCGATAACATTTTGGCTGAAAAATATGACAGACGCCTGAATGGTGAGAATAATCAGTTCAGTGGCTCGACCGATTGGGAAAAAGGCTATCAGAACCTGCGTAATGTCAACTACTTCTTTCACTATTATAAAGTTGATGCAGGACTTGAGACTGCTGAAGTACTCTCGCTTAGAGGAGAAGCCTATTTTTTGCGTGCTTATTGGCATTTCTACCTGCTCACCCGTTTTGGAGATATACCTATAATGGATGATTTTTGGGATGAAAACGCTACGGTAGCCGGCTTACAGAAACCTGCGTCCAAGCGTGCGGATGTTGCCCGTTTTATATTGAATGACTTGAAGGTCGCTATCGGTGAAATTCCGGAAGCACGTGCAAATTTATTTACGCGTAGTAAATATCAGGGACTGCGTATCAGTAAGGAGGCCGCTACTATTTTGGCTATGCGGGTGGCGCTTTATGAAGGTTCGTGGGAGAAATACCACAAAGGTACTAAGTTTGCAACGGAAGACAATTCTACGGAATTTTTTCAGGAAGTATTGAACTGGGGAGACCAGCAACTTTTTACTGCTGGCTTGACATTGAATACGAAAGACACTGATAAGGAGTATGTAAATACCGAAGATGCTTTTGCACACTTATTTAATAAGGAAGATCTTTCTCAAATACCGGAAGCTGTTCTGTGGAAAAAGTATTCAGTGGCTGATGGTGTCTTTCATAATTTGGGTGGTTTACTCGCTTCAGGAGCAGTAGATGGCCAGGGACCGTCCGGCCTGTCAAAGTCATTGGTGGATAACTATTTAAATGCCGATGGAACTTTTATTAATCCCAAAGACGAGAAGTTCAAGGATTTTAATGAAACATTTGAGGGACGGGATGCGAGACTTCTCGTTACAGTAATGCATACCGGATGTAAATATCGCTCTAATGCAGGTTCTTCTTCCAATAAGCCGATGAATGTGAGGGCTTATGATGCGACAGGCACTGATGATGAAATGAAAGAAAAGAATAAAGATATTGTCTCTCCTAACTTGAACGGCGACGGTAATAGCAAGAGTGTTACCGGATTCCATATCAGATTAGGTATTGACACTACTTATGTGGAAGGGAATACGCAGACTGGCATTATCCTGTTCCGGTATGCGGAAGGATTACTTTGTTATGCTGAAGCAGCGGCAGAATTGGACAAATGGAGCGACGATGTATTGAACAAAACATTGAAACCCTTGCGCGAAAGAGCAGGCGTGACATGGATAGAGCCGCAAGCAGATGCTAATTTCCCATTTACCGGGCTTACTCCCTTGATACAGGAAATTCGTCGTGAAAGACGTTCGGAACTGGCACTTCAGGGATTCCGTCTGGACGATCTGATGCGTTGGGCGGAAGCCGGAACATTGAAAGGAATCAACGGTCGTGGCAGGGGTGCATATCTGGGCGAAGAGAGTGTCCTTTACAAAAGCTTTTCACCCAAAGGGCGCGAATCATTGGAATTGGTGTTGAAAGATAACGACGGGTGGATGGATCCGTTACAGCAATATTTGCCTGAGGGTTACCTTTTCGACCTGAACCGGGATTATTTATTACCGATACCACCAGATGAACTGCAATTAAACCATGAATTGAAACAGAATCCGGGCTGGGGAGATGTTAGCGAATAAGTATCTCAATTTAATAAATTACACAATTATGATAAAAAGAATACTATATACATTTTTACCTGTTTGCCTGCTTTCAATAGGTTTTGCAGGGTGCGAGGACGATGCGGTAGAACCACTGCCGGAAACTGTACCTTTAATAGTGGAATCAAGTGCCAAGAGCTTTGTAATGGGTGAAGAGCTTACCCTTACTTTGAAAGTGAATGACGCTAAGAATCCGGAACGTGTGACAAACGAAGATTTTGATATTTATCTGACTGCTAAGGACGGAGAAAAAGATGTATCAAAGACAGCCTTTAAAGCATTTCCTTCAATGGTTACCTTCCCGAAGGGAGTCAGTTCTTTTGATATAAAACTACCGATTACAGAAAGTGGAATTAAGCCCAAACAAAAGTTGTATGTGAATGTAATGTCGTTTGTACGTGGCTATACGGTGACTAATCCAACTCAATCGATTGTTATTTCTGATCTCCATTACACAGTTGTATCAATAAAAAATAATTCGGACAGGGTTATTGACGAAGGTGATGAGTTTACTATTTTGGCAGAAGTTCCTGTGCCGGTCACGGATGATATGGACATCCATATCACTGTACCTGATGAGCAAAAAGATTTCTATGTAACGTTACCCCCCGCCACATTGACGATAAAGGCAGGAGAAAAATCTGCAGAAGTGAAAGTTAAAACTAAACACAATATGGAACCTACTAAAACGGAAACGCTGACTTTGAATTTTACGACCGTTTCTGCAGTTCATCCGTTGGATAATGAAACATTGGAAGTTACGATGAAGGACCTCGAAGCTGAAAAGGGAGATGGGATTCTGGATGAACGTTGGGTTTACGAACGTCCGGGAATTGCATTTGCTTCAAGTGGCAGGTTGGCAGCAGCCAAGACACAATATGGAGATGATAAGGTTGTTGAAATGAAAGAACTGGATCCGCATCCCAATACAGATTTAGCTACGGCAGGCTGGAAGTTCTACAATGCATGGGAATTCCATAGTTTCGGAAATACAGGTGATATGTGGAATACTAATGGTGCAGGTAATTCATGGGGTAATAAAGTTCCTCTGTTTTTGGCAGATCGTAATACGGTGATTGTACAGAATCATGCGGCTTGTGTCAATGTGCAATTCTCTAATATAACCGATCAAGGATATCTGAAGATGATAGAAATGAAAGTTCCGTCGAAGGGTACAGGGCCGGCAGCAGGAAAAGATAGGGATTATGGTACTGCTGCTTTCTATGGATGTGGAGTTAATACTACATATAAAGCTAATAGTCAGTTAATATCAGAAGGTTGCAGAATGGAAATTCGTGCCCGGCTTCGTGGTGAGAAAAATGGCTTTAACATGGGGATTTGGCTGATATCTGATGAGTCGGGTAAATATAATACTTACACGGAAGTTGATATTCTCGAAAATCCGACAGGTCCTGTTACAGGAAATAAAGCGCATCAGACATTCCATACGGGAATTTCAGGAACCGATAAAAAAACTCAAACTGCAAATCATACGATAAATATAAATGAATGGAACATTTATTGGTTTGAGTGGCGTTCTGATTCGGAAGTCGCACTGGGCATTAATGGGCAAGAGACTGTATGCTATAAAAAAGCTGATTGTCCTGCAGGCTATTGGACTTTTACAGATGAACAAAACTTAAATGGGTTGAAATTTATTCTTACCATGGGAGCACCTAATAAATGGGGGCTTGGAGGTGGAACTGAGGTTAATGGTGTATGGTCTCCTGATGCCGGCTGGGATTCTGGTTTTGCAAGCTATGATAATTATGAACGGGATCGTGATAATAATGCTATTCCTCGTTTGGAAATAGATTGGGTTCGTACTTATATAAATAAATCTTCAGTAGCAGAGTATGACCAAGGTAGAAATAGGCATACAGGAACGAAGTTTTATTAATTCTTAGTTGCCTTAATCAAATTTCGCAAGTGCCTTATTCAGTCTTCAATAAAAAGGGGCAAAGAGGTACTTGCGATTTTTTTAATAAATAAACTGACTGTCAAACCATGACGAAATACATCTTAATCATTTGTATGCTGTTTGCATCCATATCGGGTGCATGCGCGGACAACTTGACATCACCCCCTGTTTCAATAGTTCCCCGTCCGGTGCAGGTCGTGCCGGGCGAGGGTAACTTCACCTTCTCCGCCCGAACCTTGTTTTCGGTAGAGAACCATGAGCAGGCTGTCATCGTCCGCAACTTTATAAACTTATTCAAGAGAAGTTCGGGAATAACCCCACAGTTGGCAATAGGTAGCAGTGAGAAGAGTCATGTCCGTTTTACGACTGACTCTTCTTTAAAAAGCGAAGCCTACCAGTTGGAGATTACTCTGGAGCAGATACAAGTAAAAGCATCGGATATAAAAGGCTTTTTCTATGCATTGCAGACCATCCGCCTGCTGTTGCCGTCGGCTGTCGAAGGCAACCGTCGGGTTGAGAATATCCAATGGAGCATTCCCGCGGTAACCATTCAGGATGAACCGCGCTTCGGCTATCGGGCATTGATGCTGGATGCCGCCCGCTTCTTCATTCCCAAAGAGAACGTGTTGCGTATCATCGACTGCATGGGCATGCTCAAAATCAATACGCTTCATTTCCACCTCACGGATGATAACGGCTGGCGGGTAGAAATCAAGAAATATCCCCGCCTGACGGAAGTGGGCGCATGGAGAGTGAACCGTATGGATGTTCCTTTCTATTTCCGCCGTAACGCCGAACCGGGAGAACCCACTCCTATCGGAGGATTCTATACGCAGGAAGACATCAAGGAAATGGTGGCATACGCTGCCGACCGCCAGATAGAGGTTATCCCCGAAATAGATATGCCCGCCCACAGCAACGCCGCACTGGCTGCCTATCCGCAACTGGCTTGCCCTGTGGTGAATAGTTACATTGGAGTCATTCCGGGCTTGGGCGGAGGAAATTCGGGAGTGATTTACTGTGCCGGAAACGACAGCGCCTTTACATTTCTGCAAGATGTTCTGGACGAAGTGATGGCAATCTTCCCCTCGCGATATATTCATTTGGGAGGAGATGAGGCGCAGAAAGGATTCTGGAAGAAATGCCCGCTTTGCCGGCAGCGCATGAAGAAAGAGCATCTTGCCGACGAAGAAGACCTGCAAGGTTATTTCATGAAACGGATGAGCGACTATGTACGCAGCAAGGGACGCGAAGTGATAGGCTGGGACGAACTGACAAACAGCAGTTTCCTGCCCGAAGGCGTTATTATTCAAGGTTGGCGCGGACTCGGCGCGGCTGCCTTGAAAGCTGCTGAAAAAGGACACCGGTTCATTATGACTCCTGCCCGCATCATGTACCTGATCCGCTATCAGGGCCCGCAATGGTTTGAACCCCAGACCTATTTCGGCAATAACACACTGAAGGACGTCTACGATTACGAACCTGTGCAGGCGGACTGGAAACCGGAATATGCTTCCTTACTTATAGGCGTACAAGCATCCCTATGGACGGAGTTCTGCAACAAACCGGAAGATGTGGACTATCTGCTCTTTCCCCGTCTGGCCGCCCTTGCGGAAGTGGCATGGACGAAGAAAGAACGCAAGGATTGGACTTCATTCCTGAAAGGACTGGATGTCTATAATGAACATCTGACAGCTAAAGGTATCGTCTACGCCCGTTCGATGTACAACATCCAGCATACGGTCACTCCAAACGACGGGATGCTCGAAGTGAAACTGGAATGTATCCGCCCCGACATGGAGATACATTATACGACGGATGGAAGCGAGCCTACGGCAACTTCACCGCTCTACGAAAAAATAGTGCCTGTAAAAGAGCCGCTTACACTGAAAAGTGCTACTTTTGCACAAGGCAGGCAGATGGGAAAAACATTGGTACTCCCTGTCCGGTGGAATCTGGCTACCGCCAAACCTGTACTGGGAGACAGTCCGGCTGTAAAGCTCCTGACGAACGGGATACGCGGAAGCCTGAAATATTCGGATTCCGAATGGTGCTCATGGACGGACAATGATTCTGTCTCTTTCACGATTGACCTGCTGAAGCCGGAAGTGCTGAACACGCTGACGTTGGGATGCATCACGAACAATGGGATGGCTATCCATAAGCCGGCATCCGTGAAAGTGGAAGTTTCGGATGACAACTCCGGTTTCCGCGAAGCCGCCGTGCGGAGTTTCACGCCCGAAGAGATTTTCCGTGAAGGGAACTTCATAGAAAACTTGCCGTTGAAGCTGGGAGGTACACAAGCGCGTTATGTACGTGTGACAGCCAAAGGCCCGGGAGTTTGTCCGGCATCTCATGTACGACCGGGACAAGTGTCGAGAATTCTTTTTGACGAAGTGATACTGGAATAAGGCCAAAGGGTGCGGGCATGAATAAAGTGACATTGGATGAAACGATAATCAGGTTTATATAAAAGCTATACTTATGAAAAACAAATTACCGGAAAACAATTCCATCCGTCTTGCCTCATTGGATATTCTAAGAGGTTTCGATTTATTTCTCCTGGTCTTTTTTCAACCTGTATTCGTGGCGTTGGCACGGCAGATGAATATGCCGTTTCTCGACAGCATACTTTATCAGTTTGACCATGAGGTTTGGGAGGGATTCCGTTTCTGGGATTTGGTAATGCCGCTTTTCCTCTTTATGACGGGAGCTTCCATGCCGTTCTCACTATCGAAGTATATAGGGACTACGGGAAGTTATTGGCCTGTGTACCGGAGAATCCTGAAGCGTGTTTTTCTCCTGTTTATCTTCGGAATGATTGTTCAGGGAAACCTGCTCGGTCTGGACGCCACGCATCTTTATTTGTATTCCAATACATTGCAGTCTATTGCTGTCGGTTATCTTATTGCTGCGGCCATTCAGTTGCACTTCCCGTTCAAGTGGCAGGTAGGGATAACGTTGCTACTCCTTCTCGTCTACTGGGTTCCGATGACGTTTTTGGGGGATTTCACACCGGCGGGGAACTTTGCGGAACAAGTGGACAGATGCGTTTTAGGGCGATTCCGTGACGGTGTTTTCTGGAATGAGGACGGAACCTGGAGCTTCTCGCCATCCTACAACTATACATGGATGTGGAGCAGCCTGACATTCGGAGTGACCGTCATGCTCGGAGCGTTTGCCGGAAAGATAATGAAAGAGGGCAAGGCAAATCGGAAAAGGGTGGTGCAGACGTTGCTAGTTGTCGGACTTGCTCTTGTTGGCCTGGCGTTACTGTGGAGTTTGCAGATGCCTGTTATCAAACGTATCTGGACAGGCAGCATGACCCTGCTTTCCGGCGGCTATTGCTTTCTGCTGATGGCATTGTTCTATTACTGGATTGATTATAAAGGATATACCCGGGGATTGAACTGGCTGAAAGTGTATGGCATGAATTCCATTACGGCGTATCTGCTGGGCGAAGTCGTGAATTTCCGTTGCGTTGCCGCTTCGGTCAGTTACGGGCTCGAACAATATCTGGGTGGTTATTACTCCGTATGGCTTACCTTCGCCAATTATCTGATTGTCTTTCTCCTGTTGAGGGTGATGTATAAGCGCGGATTATTTTTAAAGGTTTGATAAATAAAAAAATAAAAAATAGTATGATTAAACGAATATATTTGCTGTTGATGTTGTTTGGAGGATGTTTGTTTTCCATGAGGGCAGCTGTAAAGGAAGAGATTTATGTCAATCATATAGCAGATACTGTGGAGATTGGCAATGAATTCCTCGCTCGCAAGTTTCTGGTGAAGAATGATAAAGTCCGCACGTGCATGATTGAAAATAAGCGTATGGGGAAGGAAGTTTCCCGTATTATTCCCGAAACCATTTCGGAGGATTTTATCATCCGTACGTTGAGTGCGGATTCGGTCGTTGCGGATATTCATTCTTCTGATCTTTTCTTGCAGAGAGTACAGGTCACGGATGAAGGGAAGAACGGCAAGAAGCTGGTTTTCCATTATAAGGGCTTCCGCCATCAGGAGGTGGACTGGCAGGTGGACATGGTTCTTACATTGGAGGAAGGGAAGCACTATATGAGGAAATATCTGGAGATTACCGTCCCCGATTCGCAACGCCATCTGGCGCATCTGGATTATATTGATTTCGAGCCGATGAGCCTTCCCGAAGGATATGCTGTCTGGACGCATCCGGTGATGGAACAGGGAGTGGGCGGTGTCAGCGGATATTACATCTCTTTGGGGCAACCGGTGTACATACAGGGCATGTTCTTCGGACTTGAATTCCCGGCTTCGGAGACGGAGATTGAGGGTGATCGGAAAGTACGTATCCGCTATTATTCGGGAAAGAGCTTTGAGATGCTTGCTTCGGAAGGCCGTCTGGCGGACAGCGGGACGTTTACCACCTGGAAAGAAGTGACCGGTGCCACCCGCAGTACGGATATGAATGTCATTCAAACGGACTTTTTCAGTTATATCCATGATATTTCCGTTCCGGTCGACTTCCGTATCCAGTACAATTCATGGTATGACTTTATGCTCGACATCAACGAGAACAATATCCTCGACTCTTTCCGTGAAGTGGAACGCGGACTGACGCAGAACGGAGTTCGTCCGATTGACTCTTATGTGGTGGACGACGGTTGGAATGCTTACGGTCCGTGGCAGGAAGAGAACAAGGCCAAATTCTGGTCGTTCAACAGCAAATTCCCGAACGAACTGTCCACCCCTTCGGATTTGTCACACCGTTTGTCCTCTAATTTCGGATTGTGGCTGGGCCCCCGCGGAGGTTATAATTATTATATCAAGTTCGCGCGGTTTCTGGAAGAAAACGGGAATGGAAAACTGAACCGCAACTCAAGTGATATTTGCACCAACCATAAGGTGTACTGCGAGAAACTGAAAACGTTTTTTCTGGACTGCCAGCAACGGTTTGACGTGAATTACTGGAAACTGGACGGTTTTCTGGTTCGTCCGCCGCAACCCGACCCGCAGGGGAATTATATCTCCGGCGGTTATCAGGGAATGTGTTATGTCACCGAGCATTGGGAACGTTGGATTGATATATTTCAGGCGATGCGCGACCAGCGCGGGGCGAAAAGGAATGATTTGTGGATTAACCTGACGTGTTATGTCAACCCCAGCCCGTGGTTCTTGCAATGGGGAAACTCCGTGTGGATGCAGAACTCGCAGGACATCGGGCGGTTGAACGTAAAACGCCCGTCACAGCTTGACCAACTTTTGTCTTACAGGGACGACCGTTATTTCGATTTTGTGAAGACACGCGCGTTCCAGTTCCCTTTGGCGCATCTTTATAACCACGACCCGATTTATGGCAATACCGCCAATCTCGCCGGAAAGATGGATGATGATGAATTCCGCACTTACCTGATGATGATGGCTACCCGCGGCAGTGCTTTCTGGGAACTTTATTATAGCTATAACATGATGAACGAGGGGCAGAAATGGGTGATAAATGCCGATGTACTGCACTGGATTAACGACAACTATGAGACTCTGAAACATGCTAAACTGATAGGACAGACTCCCGCAAAAGGAACTCCTTACGGCTATTCGGCATGGTCGGGACAGGAAGGGATTATTTCTGTCCGCAACCCGTCCGATGAAGTGAAAGAGTTTACCTTCCCGCTCGACCGCACTATCGGAATGCCCGAAGGATTGAAAGGATTGCATCGTGCTTCTGTGTGGGCGTACCGGACGGATGAACAGAAGGCAGAGGACACGGAGAGTCATTTGTTTGACTATGGCGGGCAAATCTCCCTTAGTTTGCAGCCGAGTGAAGTGCGAATCTGGAAATTCAGCCCCATGCCTGATAAGGAGGCCCCTGCCCTGCGGGCAGTGAAGACGACCTCTCCGACTTCCCTGACGGTTGAGCTTAATGAGCCTGTGATACTGAAAGACGGAATATTTTCCATTTCGGGGAATGAGGTAACCGCTACTTCGCTTTCAGCGGACAGGCGTGTCGTGACACTAACATTGGCTCGTGAAATGAGAGAAAATGATAAATACCGCCTGAATATCTCGGGAGTAACAGATGACGCAGGAAATACGGAAGCATTACGCACCGCTTTTTTCTATTTCGAGAATCAGGAGATACCCGTTTTGACAGGAGTCAGTGGCAGCGGGGATTTTAATCTGTCTTTCTGTTTGAAAACCGATAAGAACGCTGTTTCCTTGTTGCGTCAGGGAAAAGACATTTTGGTGGATTTGGATGCGGAAGGGCGGCTTGTATTCGTGGTAAAAGGGTTGAAAGTCGTATCCGGACAGGCTGTTGATGATGATAAAGAGCGCATTGTGTCTTTATGCCGTGAGAAGAATGGAATGTTGAAAATCTATCTGAATGGTGAATTGGAGCAGTCGGTTTATGATGTGGCAATAGTGAATCCGAATATTAAAGCAACTCCGGTTATTGTAAATGCTTCATTAGAGAATACTCTCGGACAGTTGAAGATTATGAATCGTGCGCTTGATTATAAAGAAAACAAGAACATGGTTCTGAAATAAAAGAGGTTGTGACTGTATCAAATAGAGGTCAGCGTGATAGAATAAATGATGATAATATCCTGTTTGCAGGAGATATAGATGCTGTGTGTTGGATATATAGATCCAACACACAGGTCATATATGCCGTATACATTGGATCTATATGTCCAATACGCACGGTATATATGGCTTACAGGCTTACAAGTGGCTGATAAACAGCACTATTCTACAAGGTTTTTCGCCCTTTCCAATGCTACATTGATATTCGGGCAGATATTCTCTTTTCCCAGCAGTTCGTAGAATCCGGCTTTTTCCAGTACATTATGCACGTTCTCGTTGACTCCCGAAAGAATAATGGTAGTTTTTTCCTTCTGTGACATTTCGCAGAGAGTAGTCAGGTTGTGAATCCCTGTGGAGTCGATGAACGGAACCTTGCGCATACGGATGATACGTACTTTCGGGCGGTCTCCCAGTTGTGTCATTGTCTCTTCAAACTTGGTAGCGATACCGAAGAAATAAGGGCCGTTGATTTCGTATACCTCTATGCCTTTGGGAATCATCAGGTTTTCTTCGTGTACGGCAATATCCGATTCTTTGTTCGGGTCAATCTCGTCGGTAATCACCGAGATTTCGGTAGTCTCCATGACACGCTTCATAAAGAGGACGCAGGCAATGACCAATCCTACCTCGATAGCGACAGTCAGGTCGAAGATAACGGTCAGGAAGAACGTGATAAGCAGTACGGTAACGTCCGATTTCGGATTCTTCAGTAAAGCTCTGAATACACGCCATCCGCTCATGTTGTAAGATACGATGACCAGTACTCCGGCAAGGCATGCCATCGGGATATATTGTGCGAGCGGCATCAGGAAGAGCAGAATCAATAGTAATACTACTGCATGAATGATTCCGGCTATCGGTGTCTTACCCCCGTTGTTGATATTCGTCATGGTACGGGCGATAGCACCTGTGGCGGGAATACCTCCGAACAAAGGGGCTATGATATTGGCTGCTCCCTGTGCGATCAGTTCTGTATTGGAATCGTGGCGGTCGCCTATCACACCGTCGGCTACCGTGGCAGACAGCAGGGATTCGATAGCTCCCAATACGGCAATGGTGATAGCCACCGGAAACAATTCCCTGATAGCTTCCCAATCCAGCGCAGGCACAACGGCATCGGGCAACTCTGATTTAATGGTGAAGCGGTCACCGATGGTCTGGATGCAGTCGATTCCTCCGAAGGTTTTCATCAGGTAAACGGCTACCGTGACTACGATGATAGCAATCAGCGAACCGGGAATTTTCTTTGAGAACTTCGGAGTGATGGCGATGATAATAATGCTGACAATACTAACGATGGTATTCCACCAGTTGATTGTATCGAAGTGACGGAAATAAATCATCCACTTCCCGACGAAGTCTCCCGGCACTTTCTCGTCTCCGAAAGATAAACCGAAAATATCGGCAATCTGGGTCGTGAAAATAGTGACGGCGATACCGCTGGTAAATCCGACAATGATAGGATAAGGAATGAATTTGATGACCGCTCCCAGTTTGAATACTCCTAATAATACAAGGAGTACGCCCGCCATCAGAGTGGCTACAATCAGTCCGGCCTCTCCGTATTGTTGTATGATGCCATAGATAATGACGATAAATGCTCCTGTGGGACCGCCAATCTGGACTTTGCTGCCACCCAACAGGGAAATGATGAATCCCGCAATGATAGCGGTGATAATACCTTTTTCGGGCGAAACTCCCGAAGCGATACCGAAAGCAATAGCCAGAGGAAGCGCCACGATACCTACGATAATGCCGGCCATCAGGTCCGCCATAAACGTTTCTTTCGAATAATTCTTTAGACAAGAAACCAGTTTGGGTTTAAATTCAAATAGCTTCATTTTTAGATGTTGTTATACGTATATTCCGTCTTTTTTGTAAAGTAGATGTTGCAAAATTAGATAAAATAATCGAAATAAGTATGTTTTTGAACATACTATTTGTCTGTTGATAGATTTCATCAATGAGGCAATCGATTTTATTCATCAAAAAAAGATGGTTTATTATGAACAAATCGCTTATATTTGCGTTATAAATAGTACGACAAGTTACGTTTGGTAATCAACCAATTTTAAAATATAATAGAATTATGGCTAAGAGTATTAAAGGAACTCAAACAGAGAAAAATCTGTTGACTTCATTCGCAGGAGAATCACAAGCTAGAATGCGTTACACTTATTTTGCAAGTGTCGCTAAAAAAGAAGGTTACGAACAAATTGCAGCTATCTTTACAGAAACAGCCGATCAGGAAAAAGAACATGCAAAACGTATGTTTAAGTTCCTCGAAGGTGGTATGGTAGAAATCACAGCTAGCTATCCGGCTGGCGTAATCGGTACTACACTTGAAAATCTTCGCGCTGCTGCAGCAGGTGAACATGAAGAATGGTCACTGGATTATCCTCACTTTGCTGACGTGGCAGAACAGGAAGGTTTCCCGATGATTGCTGCTATGTACCGCAATATCTCCATCGCAGAAAAAGGTCACGAAGAAAGATATCTGGCTTTCGTGAACAACATCGAAAATATGACTGTATTCGCTAAAGAAGGCGAAGTGGTATGGCAATGCCGTAATTGCGGTTACATCACTGTAGGTAAAGAAGCTCCCGAAGTTTGTCCGGCATGTTTGCATCCGCAGGCTTATTTCGAGGTGAAGAAGGAAAACTATTAATCTACGGATAAATAAGATAAATCTCGGATGATTTAGATAAAGAAAATGCCGCTTACAGATTACTGTAGGCGGCATTTTTCGGTAACGAGAAATACCAATTGTTATCATTTTACTCTGTCATCCTGTTTGTAGAAGGATTGGTTCTTTCTATTAATCAAAGAAGAGATACTTCACTATGTTCTGACCATGTTTTGAACAAAGTTAATGACAGATTGATAGGATTTATCTATTTTTCGGATAGCCTTTTTGTATTTAAACAAGAGTTATCCTTTATCTATTGATTCCGGTAATCTTTGGGAGATACACCGTATTGCTTTAAAAACTCCCGATAGAAATAAGATTTATTAGAGAATCCACATTTGAACATAATCTCGGATACGGTCAACTTGGTTGTCCTTAACAACTTGGCTGCATATTCCAGTCTGATGCCTCGTACAAATTCACTCGGAGTCTTATCTATTATTTCTTTGAACTTCCGATATAAGGTAGCTTTGCTCACTCCTACAAATTCGGCAATAGAAGAAGGGCTTAATAACTCATCATCTATATTATTCTTTATGAAGTCTGTTACATTCTGTATTAATTCTTCGTCTTCCGGATGAAGCACAATCCCGTCTTTCACTTTCACAGAAGACATGCTGGAATTGAAATAGTCCTTTAAAAGCATTTGTCTCGACAGCAGATTCTCTATGGTGGATATCACCTGCCTCGGGTGAAATGGTTTGACGATATAAGCATCCGCACCATGGTTAAAGGCATTAATCTGGTCTTCTACAGAAGCCTTTGCCGATATTCCTATGATCGGAATATAACTTGTTTTCAAATCGGATTTCAATTTATTAATCAAGCTCAAGCCGTCCATATTGGGCATGACAATATCACTTATAATAATATCAGGATGATTATGTTCTATCTCTTTCAAAGCCTCCACGCCGTCTTTTGCTTCGTGTATCACATAATCAAAGAGGACATCTTTCAGCAGGTCTCTGATATTCTTTTCATCTTCCACTATCAGTATGACAGTATCTTTGCGAGGGGATAAGTGATCCTGCCCGTTCTTTTCTTTCTGCAACGAATCTTTTTCATCCGTTACAACAAGTGAATGATCGGATGGCAGAGAAGGAATCACGACTGAAAATTCAACACTTTTTCCCAGTTCACTATTTACACTTATCTGCCCGCCTAATAATTCAACCAGACTCTTTGTTAGATTTAAACCTATGCCATTGCTTACAGAGTTACCCAATTTCGGAGTATCAAATATCTTATACTTATCAAATATCTCTGCCATCTGTTGCTCGGTTAACCCCTTGCCGGAATTTCTTACGAGCAAGTATAAGGTTTTATCAGGTTCATTTTGTGATATCTCAACATGAATATATCCATAACGAGGAGTATATTTGAACGCATTCGACAGTAAATTGAATATAATTTTTTCCAAAGCATTGCGGTCGGAATAGATCTCTGACGTATCATGGGTCTCTACCTTGAAGTCTATTTTATTCTCTTTCAGGATATCCACATAATTGTTGGAAGCATATTCCATCAATGATTTTACGTCCACATTTTCAGGATGCAAATCCATATTGCTCGATTTAGTTTTACGAAACTCCATCAACTCACTAATCAGCTTCTGCATCCTTTCGGCATTATTCTTTATTATTTGGAGATATTTCTTTGTACTACCATCTAACCCGTCCTGTTCCAACAAGTGCTGTGCAGGTGTATAAATCAAAGTTAGGGGGGTAAAGAATTCATGTGCCACATTGGTGAAGAAATTGAGCCGGGATTCATAAATCTTCTGTTCATGCCGTTTCTCTACCTGGGCTATAAGAACCTGGCGGCTTAACCGTATGCGATTTTTGATAACAGACTTTGTGATGTAGAAGATAATAATGCACAATATGGCATAGATAATCAATGCAGGAACACTAAGCCACCACGGATAACCTACTTTTATAGTTAAGCGATAAATGTTATCTCCCCATACTTTGTCGCCATTCGTGCTCTTCACTTCAAGCTGGTACTCACCCGGAGGAAGTTGGGTAAAGATAATATTCGGATTATTACCCATTTCCACCCAATCATCCGAATGGTTCTTCAAGCGATAAGCATATTCACAGTTTTCATTATTAATAAAGTCTTTGGCTATGAAATTGAAAGTCATGAATCTTTCTTCATAGCTAAGTTTCAACACTCCTTTTCTGATTCGTTCATTAATGTCCTGTACCGTATTATATATCTTCAAACTACTTAATATAAGTGGAGGATTAAACTCGCGCAAATGTATATTTCGAGGATTGAAATAACTAAACCCGCTTACTCCTCCAAAGTACAAGAAATCACGATGATCCTTGAAGAAAGCTCCATCCGAGAATTCATCATTCTGCAATCCGTCATTCAAAGTATAATTATCTATTTTATTGTTTTTTACATTCAGGCTAGACAATCCCTGGTTGGTACTGATCCATATCTTTCCTTCGTGGTCTTTTAATATTCCATGAATTGTTTTATTATTCAATTTTTCGTCGGCATATTGTATCAGGTGAAAATCATTCTCCTCCTTTTTCAATTCATTCAGTCCATAACTTGTTCCTATCCATATACCGGTATCATCACGCAGTAAGCACAATACATCATTATTGGTGAGTAAAATCCGACTGTCCATATCCTCCAATGATTTTATGCTGTTATCTTTCATGTTGATACAGTTCAAGCCTCCGCCACGTGTGCCAAACCATAACATATTGTCTTCCGGATCGGATGTAATGGCATAAACAACATCGTTATTCAATGAGATATTCTTATCCGACGAATTATATTGCCTGAATCCTTTAACGTGATAACGACCTTGCTCTCTGGAAATATTTATTTTGATTAAACCATATCCTGATGTTCCCACCCATAAAAGAGAATCATTGTTCGTAAAATAAATGTTGTACACAGCCTTGAAAGGCGGGTATTTGTCAGGTATCTCAAGCTTTTCCAGTCGTCCCGTAGCAGCATTCAATATATTGATTCCGGTTCCTTCTGTTCCGATAAAAATGTCATTCGCTTTATTTCTCCTCAAGGCGTAGACAGAATTGGAAATCAATCCTTTACTCTCATTCAGATAATCTGTCAATTCCTTCGTTGCAGGATTCAACAGTTTTATTCCGCTTCCTTTTGTTCCTATCAGAATATTACCATCTTCATCTTCACAAAAACATCTCACAGGATGACTGGTGTGAACGGTTTCAAATAAAGAGTCGTAATGATAAAGTTGAATTAATCCTTGTCCGTCCGTTCCTATCCACAATATGTTCTGACTACCGGAATAAAGAGTGAAGACTGATAACTGACTGGATAGTTCGTTCAGGTAGGTAAAAGTATTCTTTTTTAAATCATAATGAATACATCCCCCTTCTATAAAGCTGACGTACATCTTGTTCTCTGCTAAAATAACCTGCGATACAGGTTTGCTACTATCCAGCTCAATGCATTGGGAAACTGTAAAGTCGGGATTTAAAAGGAAAAGTTTGTTGTCTTTGTTTAAGATAAATCTGTCTTTCGACAGAAATATCTTATCTACAGGAGTATGTATGTCGACTGTACGTAAATCACTCTGTTTTCCTCCGTTAACGAGTAGGTTGTAAGTCAGATGCACGGTATTTCCATTATTTAAAAGGAAAAGCATACGATCGGAATCACTCACGGAATAGTCCTTTATATGACTTGCAAAGTCTGTGTTAATCGGATTAAACTCATCTTCAGAATCATTGTAGACAAAGAACCCCAGCCCCTTTATGAGGCAGATAATATCTCCTGCCGCACTCTTTCCTAAAATAAAAGACTTTTCCTGATTGGGTACTTTATTATCTGTTCTTAAATAATACCTTGTTATCTGACGGGTTCGTTTATCTAACCGATTGATACCATTATCTGTTGCTATCCATAAACTGCCCTTACATTCGATAATCTGGCGGATAACGTTATTACTTATAGAATTCGGATTGTTTTTGCTATATCTGAATGTCGTAATTTCTCTTCCATTATATGCATTCAGTCCATCCCATGTCCCAATCCAGATTGTATGTTCTGCATCTTCCAAAATACAGTTTACTGAATTATTTGTCAGTCCGTTAACATTTGATATGTGTTTTGCCACATTAAAAGCATAAGACTTTGTGGAAGTGACAAATGCAATAATCAGAATAAAAAATAATTGTGCGTATAAGATGTTTCTCATGTAAATGAATGTTATTTATACGGTTAGGATAATAGCAAATATAAGGAATTTATTTTATTCCGCGCATATTTTCATCGGTAACGGAGGACTTATACAATTGTGGAATAGTCAAAATTACAAACGATAATCTACGATTTCACCGTCAACAATCAATTTACCATGTTTCTTTGTTTTTTTAGCGGAAGCAGGAATACAAACAATAGTTACGGCATTGTCCGGGTTCAGGATAATGCTTGTTTCTCCAGTACAATTTTTCTTTATGTATTTTTTGGATACCAGATCGTACAAGTCCGTCGGTTCCGTAAAGTGTTGATTCAAAGTTACCTCTTTGGCTTCAAAATAAGGATTGAATAAAAGATAAGTAGGATATTTTCTTGTGGAATAAAAGTCTGTGGCATTACAATCCAATTGAAGAATACATTCCACATTAGTAGTATCTACAATAGAGGCTAGCATACCCACCCAGGCCGAGCCATACAAGCAAATATCTGTAGCTGAAGACATGGTTTTTACTTGATCCCCAATAGCATAGGGACCCTCATCGGACAATAATCCCTGGAACGGTTCAAAGTGATTGCCATGATACAAATCCTTCCTCAATCCTTCATAGCAAATGACGTGTTGAGGATCACCTTCCCAGATAGAACTCGACTGACGGTTGCGGGGGTGCTCGTCTGCATAAAATAAGCGGCAGGCGTTTGCCAGGTTCAGCATCCACTTGCCTATTGTGGAAGCATAAGCCGGGTTGTATTTTACAATTGGAACAAGTGCGGCAGCTTGTGAAAAGGTGTTCATGGCAAAAGCATATTGTTCATCCTTTTTTTGCCCTACCAATCCGTGTACGTCATATTTGTTCCAACGCTCACACATCACTCCCCATCCGTCACGGTCTGAATTATCACCGTCGAAGCACCAGTTCAGCATTTTCAGCTCATCATAAGCAGTTCCAAGTTCCGCATTCATGCGCACTGCCAGATAAGCCCCATAGGGCATCATTATCTCATAGAAAGTACCTTCTTTCTGGGGACGGTTTTGCAAGAATGCCATGCATTGACGTGTAGCATTCAGATACTTTTTATCTCCGTATTTAATCCAGGAGATGTATTGCAACCAAGCAAGTCCTGCGGCTGCATCCGGTTCACGCCATACTTTATTATGGTACCCTTTACGGTTCTTAAAGTTGAAGGCGGTGAAGTTGAAGTCCGGATATTCTCTACCTTCACTTAAGTCCTGGATAGCAGCATACCAATTGTCGATAGTGATCTTCATCGGCTCCTGCATCTCTGTTTTTTGAGGATATAAATCTACCAGCATCGAATAAGCCATTGCCGGCCATATCTCATACCAGAAACTTTCTCCGGCTTTCCTGTCGAGTCCGTTCAATATAAGATTGGTTCCATTCTTCTTGTTGAAGAATTGCCGTATCATTGATACATAATCTTTTCCGTCATCATTGCTTTTGTCTACTCCTATCAGACTTGCACTAATGAGTGAGCCCATAGTGGGAAGAGATTCATAAGAATTTCCTCCTAACCGTCTTTTATCTACGTAGCTTGGAAGTCCGAAAGTACGGAATGGAAAGTTTATTTGCGAATCGTCCCACCAGATAAGAGGTAAGTTCTGTCCTTTGGCGTTGAAATCGTAAAATAGTCTGTCCTGTTTCGTGGCTATATCTTTCCAGTTTTTCATTTTATAGGGGAAAGGTATATTGGGCATATACTGTACTAAACGGATCTCTTTTTGTTCTATCGGCTTTTGTGCCGGCAGGTTGTTGAGAAAGAAAAAACCTGCTACGAGAAATAATAATGTCTTTTTCATGGTCAGTTGGTTGTTAAAAAAGGGCGGATTATAAAATCCGCCCCCTCATTTTATTCATATTAAAAACCCGGATTTTGGGAAAGAATATTGTTGCTCTTATCCCTTTCACCTTGCGGTATCGGAAACAGATAATCTCTGTCGTCTCTAAAATTGGCACCTTTCGATGTATTATATTTGGTTGCATAAGCACGCATAACGGTTCCGAAACGTTTTTGTCTCATCAGGTCATCCCGTCTCCATCCTTCCATTGCTAATTCACAACGACGTTCCTTCCAGATGATTTCTTTCAGACGATCTTGGTCGGTTTCTGTTATGTCGGGCAGTGTATTAGTTGTTGTAGCAGGGATATACGCCTGTTGATCTCTTCTCGGATCTATCGGATTAGTTTTGCGGGCTCTTTCTCTTACATCATTCAGGTAAGGAAGTGCAAGCCCTGGTTTTCCATTTTCGTTTAATACTTCGGCATACATCAAGAGAACATCGGAATAACGGATCAAACGAATGTTGTAACTAATCATCCAGACGTCGAAACCAGTTTTTTCTACTGCTGGCACAGTCATCTTGTAATCATGATAACCGCTTGGAGATTCAGCGTTGTCTTGCGCTTCAGTATCACCTTTATATCTGTCACCAGTTTGTGTGAATACATAAGTAATACGCGGGTCATCTGCATCAAAGGCATCATAGAGGTCTTGGGTCGGTACATGAAATCCATATCCCTGATAACCGGAGATGCGTCTGCTTGTGAAGAAGTGGGGAACATTGGTACCTGTGGCAATGTTTTTATCATATACTTTGTTGGCAATCTCAAATACTGATTCCGAACTGTTTTCATATTCAGTGCGCCAGTTCATGCCGTAATCACTCAACAATGTATAGTCTTTGTCCACTTCAATAATATCATGAAGTACCGTTTCGGCAGAGGTAAAATCACCTTTGAACATGTATGTTTTAGCAAGCATTGTTTTAGCAAAGCCACGTGTTGCACGATAAGCATCATCTTCAGAGTAATCTCCTTTTGCAGGAAGTGCGGAGGCATCGGTTAAATCATTCACAATACATTCATATACCTTCTCCAATGGGGAGCGGGGTATTTGCAGTATTTCAGCGGGTTGCATCGGCGTAGTGATTAGAGGCACTTCTCTGAATGTAGTGACCAGACAATAGTACCCGAATGCTCTCAATGCTTTAGCCTCGTTTGCATAACGTTTCAATAGTTCTTCGTTTCCTATTGCATCAGGAGCATAATAAATCACATCGTTACAGCGATTGATTAATCTGTACAGAATCTCCCAACGACGTCCTACTTCACCATTGGTTGTGTAGATCGTAAAGTCGGACAAGTCGCGTACTTCGGCACGGTCACCGTCATTTCCTCCTCCTTTTAGAGCATCATCAGTGCTGCAATCACCTACAAAATAATGATTTAATGCATATTCATTCCAAGTTGTACGTAATTGAAGATAAGCTCCAGTCAAGGCTTGTTCAATATCGCTTTCCTTCTGATAATAATTATCGCTTGTGGTTTTACCATAACTTGGTTCGTCGAGAGAGCAGCTATACAACCCCACTCCGGCAAGAGCCCAGCATATTATAAATAATATTTTTCTCATAATGTAATGTCTTTTTAGCTAGATTTAAAATTGCAAATTAACTCCAAAAGTGAATGTACGTGAAGACGGATAACGTGTAGTATCCACTCCCATATCCAATGGGTTATTGATACCCAGTTCCGGATCAAGTCCGGAATAACCGGTTAAAGTAAATATATTCTGACCGCTCACATAGAATCTACAACTTGAAAACAGTTTGCTCTTCTGGCAAATGTGACTCGGCAGTGTATAACCTATTTGCATATTCTGCAAACGCAGGTAAGAACCGTTCTCCACATAGAAAGAAGAACCTCTCATATTATTGTTAGAGTCAGAGTTGGTTATGCGTGGATATACAGCATCCAAATCCCCGTCTTTTGTCCATGCTTTTGTGTAAGCATCCGCCAACGCATTCTGGCGTCCTGCTGAAGCAAGGCTTCCTTTAGCAACGTTCCAGATGTCATTTCCAATAGTTCCCTGGAATGCCATACTTACGTCAAAGTTCTTATAACTAAATCCTAAGTTGAAACCATAAATGAGGTCCGGATTAGGATCACCGATAAAAGTACGGTCATCATCATCGTTCAATTCGCCTGATTCTCCTAATTTGGCAAACTTAAAATCACCCGGTTGTGCATTAGGCTGAATCTTGGTACCATTCTTATCCACATAATTGTCTATCTCTTCCTGATTCTGGAATATTCCTATTTGTTTGTACCCCCAGAAACGTCCGATAGGACCTCCTACATACGTACGGCTAGTATTTCCACTCAAATATTCCGATGTAAGTTTGGTTACCTCTGTCTTATAAGTAGACATGTTCAGCCCTACATTGTAATTAAAGTCTTTTCCTATCTGGTTACGGTAGTTGACTACTATTTCAAAACCGGTATTCTTCAAGTCTCCCGCATTAAAGAAGGGGCTGTTAGGGAAGGCGCCAAAAGAAGGAATAGGCATATTCAGCAACATGTCACTTGTTTTCTTTACATAAAAGTCCATGCTTACATCAAGGCTGTTTTTAAAGAAAGACATATCTAAACCGACATTGGTTTGTTGGCTGGTTTCCCATTTAATATCTGCATTTCCCACATAAGTCGGAACGTAACCTTGTGAGTATCCGTTTCCAAAGTACCACTGATTCTCATTATTGGTGCCAATCAACGTAAGAGGCGCGTCTCTATCAATTCGTTGGTTACCGTTCTGTCCCCAACCTACACGCAGTTTTAAATTGGAAATTGTATTTTCAATGTTCAGGTTCTTAAAGAATTCTTCATTGCTCACTCTCCAACCTAATGAAACTGATGGGAAATAGCCCCAACGGTTACGTTTTGCAAATCTTGAAGAACCGTCGGCACGGAAATTGACTGTAGCAAGGTATCTATCATCATATACATAGTTGATACGTCCCAAGTACGACAACATAGAAGATGTTTCTTTACCTCCCGAGGTGTTATCTCCAGCTGTTTGTGCATCAAGTATCTGATAGATTTCATCGTTACCTAAAGCCTTTCTCTTAAATGCATTAATGCCTTCGCTGCTGTTCTTCTCATAAGTCATGGCAACCATTGCATCCAGTTTATGCCTGCCTATTGTCGTGTTGTAGTTAAGGCGTTGTTCTACCAGATAATTAGAAGTAACAGCACTATTATTATTCAATTGAGTTTCTTTATTATATTTACTTTCCTGATTCGCTAAGTTATCCTCCGAAAAAGTAGACGAATAGACAGGGCGGAAATCCTTGAAAGTATCATGGTATCTTTCGAAGCTATATTGTACCCGATAGCTCAATCCTTTATACAATTTAATGTGGGCAAACACATTGCCAAATACATTGAATATGTCATTGTATCTATTAGGAAGTTCGAGCATGGCTACCGGATTAGGGTCGTAAGACCACTCGGTAGGAGCATATTTGTTATATTCGTAATTTTCAGAAGACGGATCTACCAACGGGCTGATAACAGGGGTAAAAGGATCGGCTTTTTGAATGAAATCGAATGAAGGAATTGCTCCTGCGTCACGCTTTCTTATCTTTGCCAGATTGACATTGGCGCCAACAGTGATAAATTTGTTGATATCATATTCAAGATTCGCCTTAAGTGAAAGTCTTTTGAATTCAGTAGTGATGATCGCACCCTGATCGTCTACATATCCTAAACTTAAAGAAGATCTCGAATTATCTGTCCCCTTACGGATGCTTAGATTATAGTTCTGGTTAAAAGCTGTACGGGTTACTTCATTCCACCAGTTGGTATTATAACCTTTCTGATACTGATTGGTAAACTTATCCTTCATTGAGTTTTGAAAGCTTGCATCATTTTCATACGCTTTCATGATGAAGTTGTAGTATTGGTCGCTGTTCATCATGTTCAATGCTTTATAACTGTTTTTTACACCTACATAAGCATCTAATGTTACAGTCGTTTCACCTTTCACCCCTCCCTTGGTAGTAATGAGGATTACTCCATTAGAACCTCTCGAACCATAGATAGCGCAGGCTGAAGCATCTTTTAATACTTCCATACGTTCAATATCAGATGGATTCAGGCTGCTGATGTTATCCATGAACTGTCCATCAACTACGTACAATGGATTGTTGTCATTGACGGTCCCTAAACCTCTCACGCGGATCACTGCATCCGATCCCGGCTGGCCGGAACTGGCGGCAACAAATACGCCGGCTGCCTTACCTGTAAGTAGTTCGGATGCATTGGACACTGCATAGTTCTTAATATCCTTACTACTTATAGAAGCCAAAGCACCGGTAAGGTCACTCTTTCTTTGAGTACCGTAACCAATAACTACAACCTCATCCAATTTATTATCGGACACTAGATTTACATTGTACGTTCCGCTATTTGTTACGTTTACAATTTCAGTTTTAAAACCTACATACGAGAATGAAACTTTATTTGACGATACTTTTAATGTATATCTACCGTCAAAATCAGTGATAGTACCATTGGTCGTTCCCACTTCAAGAACAGAAACTCCAATTAAAGCCTCTCCGGTATTACTGTCGTATACCACACCCGAAATACTCTTGGTTTGCTGTGCAAAGACATTTGTGCAAACAGCAAGAATAAGAATGAATAATAATAAATGCTTACTCATAGTTTATACACTTAGATTTAATTATATGAAATGATATTTTGTTTATTCGCAATAATCTTACCATCTTTCAGTTCTAATTCTGTTCCGGCGGGAAGTTCCACAATTACTCTTGCGTCGTTGGCCGGGATCTCAACGGAGCCATTTGTCTTTATATTTTTTGCTATATATTCTTTGGCAACAATATCAAACAAATCGCATGGTTGGGTAGCTTGATAAGTAATGGTTTTGGTCTCTTTATGAGGGTTATAATAGAGATAGACCGGATAAGGTTTCTCTGTATAGAAGTCTGTGACATTGCAATCCAATCGGAGAATACCCTCCACATTCGTTTGACAAACAATGGCCCCCAAAATACCAACAGGAGAAGAACTGTAAACGCTGAACATGCTCTCCGTCGGATTACCTTTTATCCATTTGGGACCATCGCCGATTGCAACCGGACTAACTCCTTTTAATGATGCTTTTCCATAGTCATCCGTTTTTCGTAAACCTTCATAAGAAACATTATCATAAGTAATGTCCTTCAATTCCGGAGCCCATTGATGTGTTTCATCTATTTCCCCCGGATAGAACAAACGACACGCACTTGCATTGTTCAACATCCACTTGCCGATAGCTTTTGCATATTGAGGCTGATATTTCACCATCGGAATGAAAGGCCAGGCGGGTTTGATACTGTTCATAAGGAATGCATATCCTCCGCCGTCTGTGATACTTCCTTGCAGACCACTTACATCATAATCACCCCATTTTCCTACAATAATCCCCCAACCGGTTCTTCCTGCAGGGCTTTTACATCCGTCAAATACCCAATCAAGAAGTTTGGCTACATCATAGTTAGCCCCCTCTACTGCATTCAAATAGGCTGCCGTATACACTCCGAGTGGTAAAAGAGCCTCGTAAAAACGGCTTTCTTTCTGGGCAAGCAGGGCTTCGATAGCACTTTTACTATGTTGCAGATAACGTGGATCGCCAAACTTATGATAAGCACATAGTAATACATAAGCATGGCCACCGGCGGCGTCTTGTTGCAATGGAATATGATTAACCATTCCTTTCATTTGTGCATAGTCAAAATAAGAATAGTCGTAATTTCCATTCAATACGGAATCTGCTTTAACAAACTGCTCCGCAATGCTTTTTTGTATCTTCTCTGCCCCGTCTACATTGGGGAAAACATCGCAAATAGCATAATATAAGGCATTGGGTAATACATCATACCACCAGTCGCGGGCATAGCCTCCTCCTAAAAGGGCTACTGACGGAGTCGTATTGTTCATGACTATATTCCAGCCGTTATCAGAATTGAAATAATTCTGCACCATTTTTACATAGTTATATCCGTCTTGATTCGTCTTGTCAATCCCTACAAGGCCGGCACCAAGAATAGCTGCCAATGAGTTCAGACTTTCATGGAACTCTCCGTTATTGGCATTCTTTCCCTGGCGAATATCTTTAATGGCAGTATATAAGCCAAATGTAGTCTGGTCCATATTTCTGCGGGCGTCATCTAACCAGATTAATGGTCCGACTTCGCTTTTATTATTCCAGTCAAAGATAAACTGGTCATACTTTTGGGCTTTTTGCTTCCAGTCCAGCATTTTATAAGTTTCAGGCATATCAGGCATAGAGTCTACCCTATGGATGGAAACCTGCTTTACCTTTTCACCAAAGTTATTTCCGTTGCCCGAGCAAGATGCCAGAAAACAAACGGTCATAAGTACAAAAACACCTTTACTTGTCATTTTCATGTTCAATAGTATCAGTTTGATTAGTAATATTCTTAGCTAAAGGATATGCCGCTAATTGTAATCCGGCAACAATCACCAGCGCATATTTCAATGCAAAATCCTGCGATACACAATAAGCAAGGAAGATAAACAATAGTAAACCGAAAGCTCTTCCAAGGAAAAGGCCGAACTCATGACTTAGGATATATGCATATTCGTTTCTATTCTCAATCTTTGCAACTGCATCAATTGTTCTCATCATAATGGGGAAGTAAGCCAGGTCGAACAAAGGCTGGAATATCACTTTGCAAAGGACGAAAAGGATCACTCCCGTAGCAGAGAAGAGAATACCGTTGAATAGTGTACCGACAAAGAATACGATTAGTCCTCCTACAAATATTTTCAAACGGTCTTGCGGGCGGGCCATACGTCCTAATACATACACCAGGACAGCGGTCAATGCTCCGCTAACTCCCTGAATCAATCCTAACGCTCCTTCATCTCCTACCAGCTTCAATACTAATATAGCCGGTGCCGTTACTAAAAAACCTTGAACCATTCCTTTCAATGCGGCTAGCCACAGCATCTTTTTCCAAAGTATGTTGAAGCGGAAATAGAGGAAGTTCGTTTCTTTGGGGTTCTCGAATTTACCTTTCCACAGTGTCATGCAGGCGATAACGGTAATGACTACTGCTGCCATCGTAACTACACAGTAAGAGGTATTGATATTGAAGAGGAATCCGAAAACTTCTTTTCCATCTATCTGGCTGATAAATGCGCCTATAATTAAAGGAACACCGATGGAGGTAATAGAAAAGAAGAAAGACTCTAGTCCGAAGAAATAGTTACGGCTGTTGTCGTTGGTATTATAGAGAGCCAGCAGGTATCGGTTGGTCCAGAAGAAACCAGAAGCTGCTCCCATTAAAAAGCCGGCCAGACCAAGTTCGACGAAGCCAAGTGACTTGATAGTCATCATACCGAACATGGAAATGCCACTTACCAGGATTCCTACCGAATAAAGTGTCTTCACACTGTATTTCTTTAGCAGATAGCCGTTAACAAGAGAGGTAGTAATGATGCCTATATACATTGCCAGCTGATAAAAAGCAACCATCACCGGATCGCTCGTGTTCCTCATGATATAGGCTCCCACAAAGATTTCTACTATCGGTAGTACCAATGCATAAAGCATATTGGTAACCAACAGTGTTCTCATGTTAGGTTCCTGTTGCTTAAAGAACAGATATTCTTTTTTCAGTTTATTCATTACTTCTCTTGTGTCTGTTTTAATACATTTAATATCTCTGAAATGGAAAGCTCTGCCTTACAAATCACTTCATCGCTTGCTCCATAATACATGGTTATCGTATCGTCGTCCACCAAATGCCCATTAGTGAAAACTACATTTCCGAAGAAACCTGTTTGCTCATAAGCGGCGATAGGTTCCATGATCGGTTCTTCGCTTCTTGCAATGACTTTCGACGGGTCATTTAAATCGAGTAATAAAGCCCCCAAGCAATAACGGTGATTAAAATCGGCTCCATGATAAATCTCCAGCCAGCCTTCTTCTGTCTTTATTGGAGCTGCCCCTGCCCCTACACGTGCGCAATCCCACATTCCGTCACGAGTGGTTGCCACACATTTGTGGTTTCCCCAATGCAAGCGGTCGGGCGATTCTGCCAACCATATATAATTGCCGCCAAGTTCGGGACTGCTCGGGCGATGAAGAGCGAAATACTTGTCACCTATCTTCTGTTCGAACAATGCACAATCTTTGTTATGCGGTGGGAATATCATTCCATGCCGTGTATAGTTTTTCCAATCATTGGTGTGAATCAGTCCAACCCCTACAGCTACCGACGATACTTCTGTGAAAGTAAGGTAAAAACCATCTTCGGTTGTTGCAACACGGCAATCCTCAATACCGAATGCTTCCAGCTCTCCTTTTCCGAAAATGGGTGGAAATTCCGGTTCATCTTTGAAGTGAATACCGTCGGTACTTGAAACCAATCGTAAGTAAGACATCGTAGTCAGATAATTCTTTCCTTTGTAACCGATAACGCGTGGGTCTGAAGCATCCAAATCGGGATCATTCTTTAAAAACGAAACCACTTCTATTTTTCCTTTTTCATTATATATAGGAAAACTGATAATTCCTTCTTTCTGTATAGGTCTCTCTGCGACGCGCAAAAGTAACCAAATTTTGCCTTGATATTTGAAAACTCCGGGATTTAACAAACATGTAATTTCCATTCCGTTGATTCCCGCTTTTAAATCTTTTGGAGCCAGTAGGGGGTTCTGCTCACATCTTTTAGCTATATCCATAATATTTCGATTAGTGATTATTTCTGTGAACAAAAGTATGAGATGAGAGACAGGAAAGCGTTTACTATATTCTCAAAGAGGTGTACACATGCTCAAGAACATGTTTTTAAGAGGATGATATTAGGGAATGATTTTAGAAGAGGCAGAGATATTCGTATTTATATGCTGTTGCTATTTAAATACTTGATTTATAGATGGATGTGCAGTTCGTTGAAGTGTATTATATTCTCATAAGTGTATAGTATAGTTTCTTTGAGGAGTGCAAAAGAAACATATAAAGATAAAAAAATAAGAGGCCAAACTCAAAAATATAATTTGAGGAAGCCTCTTGTTTTTTCTTTTTAATAAAAATAATACTGTAAATCCTATTTCTTCACGTACGGATAATCTATCGTACATAATCTGTCAGAGTTTGTTTGATAGAGGTGAAGCCGTTAAAAAGAAATTTGTTAGACAGCCTCTTTTCGTTATCGGTTTGGTATACTGTCTTTATAAATAGTAATTGTCCTTTTTCTTGTTGAATCATTCTTGATACTGGTTACATCTCCCCGGGTCGTGAAATACACATAGTTTCCCAGATCGAGAAAACGGTACACTTTCACTCCGTCGTGCTCGAACAGATAACTGACTTCATAAGTCTGGTTATTTTCCGATTTTCCGCTTTTCAGTGGAATACCTGCATAGCAGGAAGCTAGTCCCGTTATGCAGAAGAAAAGAATAAAGGTCCGAATCAATGTTTTCATAATCATTTCTTCACGTGAGGATAATCTATCGTATAATGTAATCCGCGGCTTTCCTTACGCTCCATTGCTTGGCGCATAATCAGATAACCCACATTCACCATATTACGCAATTCGCAGATTTCTCTGGACGCTACGCTACGTTTGAACAGGCTTTCAGTTTCTTCGTAGATAATATCGAGTCTGTCCCAGGCACGTTTCAGACGGAGGTCGCTGCGGACGATACCTACATACGTACTCATAATCTGGTTCACTTCCTTCATACTTTGCGTAATGAGCACCATTTCTTCCGGCGAACGGGTTCCTTCATCGTTCCATTCGGGAATATCTTCATTATAAGAATATTGATCGACCACTTGTAGACTGTGCTTGGCAGCAGCGTCGGCATATACGACTGCTTCTATCAGTGAGTTGGAAGCCAGGCGGTTGCCTCCATGCAATCCTGTGCAGGAACATTCTCCCACGGCATAAAGACGTTCGATGGAAGATTGTCCGTCCAGGTCGACAAGGATACCTCCGCAGAGATAATGGGCGGCCGGGGCTACCGGGATATAATCTTTCGTGATGTCGATGCCCAGGCTAAGACATTTCTCGTAGATATTGGGGAAGTGTTTCTTTGTTTCTTCGGGATCTTTGTGGGTGACGTCCAGATATACATGGTCGTCTCCACGGTTCTTCATCTCGTTGTCGATGGCGCGTGCCACGATGTCACGGGGAGCGAGCGAAAGACGGGGATCATATTTCTGCATGAACTCTTTTCCGTCCATGGTGCGCAGTACGCCTCCGTAACCACGCATTGCTTCCGTTATCAGGAAAGAAGGGCGGTCTCCCGGATGATACAGGGCGGTAGGGTGGAATTGTACAAACTCCATATCCTTCACCGTACCTTTGGCACGGTAAACCATGGCGATACCGTCTCCGGTAGCGACTAGCGGGTTAGTGGTTGTTTTATAAACGGCTCCTACTCCACCGGTAGCCATTAGCGTCACTTTAGCAAGATAGGTATCTACTTTTCCCGTTTTCGGATCGAGGATATAAGCACCATAACATTTGATGTCCGGTGTCTGGCGGGTTACAGTCACTCCCAGGTGATGCTGTGTCAGGATTTCAATGGCAAACTGGTTTTCGATGACCGTGATATTCGGATGGCGTTGTACGGCTTTAATCAGGCTGTCTTGAATTTCTGCTCCTGTATTGTCTTTATGGTGAAGAATACGGAACTCCGAGTGTCCGCCTTCGCGGTGCAAGTCAAATTCGCCTTTCTCGTTTTTGTCAAAATCCACTCCCCACTTAATCAGTTCTTCAATTTGTGCGGGAGCTTCGCGCACTACCTTTTCTACTGCGGCACGGTTACTGATCCAGTCGCCGGCAATCATTGTGTCTTCAATGTGCTTGTCGAAATTATCCACCAGAAGGTTGGTGACGGAGGCTACACCTCCCTGGGCGAAGTACGTATTGGCTTCTTCCAGCCCACTTTTACAGATAAGAGCAACTTTACCTTTGTGCGCCACTTTCAGCGCAAAACTCATACCGGCAATTCCGGAACCGATAACGAGGAAATCGAATTTTCTTACCATAATCTTGTTATTTCTCACCGCAAAGCTACAAAATAAGTTACTTCGTTGTACTTTTCGTTGTCACTAATTCATAAAATTGCTACCTTGCAGGCAAAAATCTGACAAAATGAATCGAATATTTCATGCGCGCATCGCCTGGTACCAATATTTCCTGTTGGTGGTGCTTACTGTGAATGCCGTCGGCGCATTGTGGTGTAAGTATATCTTGGTGGCAGTACTGTTTATGTTGATGCTGATTGTAGTGATCGAACAAATTATACACACTACTTATACATTGACAACAAATGGCGATCTGGAAGTCTCACGTGGTCGTTTTATTCGCAAGAAGATCATCCCGCTTTCCGAAATTACTGCAGTCAGGAAATACCATTCCATGAAATTCGGCCGTTTCTCGGTGACGGATTATATCCTGATAGAATACGGAAAAGGAAAGTTTGTTTCGGTGATGCCTGTCAAGGAACAGGAATTTGCAGAACTACTCGAAAAGAGAATGTTTGAAAAGAAGATAAAAGAGTAACTGATTATATACTATGAAATATCAAGTGATTATCATCGGTGGCGGTCCTGCGGGATATACGGCTGCCGAAGCTGCCGGTAAAGGCGGTTTGAGCGTATTGCTTATCGAAAAGAATAGTCTGGGTGGCGTCTGTCTGAACGAAGGCTGTATTCCTACGAAAACATTGTTGTATTCGGCAAAGACTTATGACAGTGCAAAACATGCATCGAAGTATGCAGTCAATATCCCGGAAGTCTCTTTCGATTTGCCTAAGATAATAGCTCGTAAAAGTAAGGTAGTGCGTAAACTGGTGCTGGGAGTGAAAGCGAAGCTGACTGCCAACAATGTTACAATCGTATCGGGAGAAGCGCAGATCATTGATAAAAATACGGTTCGCTGCGGGGAGGAAATTTACGAAGGGGAGAACCTGATACTTTGTACAGGCTCGGAAACTTTCATTCCCCCTATTCCGGGAGTGGACGCGGTGAACTACTGGACGCACAGAGATGCTTTGGACAGTAAAGAATTGCCGGCTTCTTTGGCTATTGTTGGTGGCGGGGTAATCGGTATGGAGTTTGCGTCGTTCTTCAATAGTTTGGGAGTACAGGTGACGGTGGTTGAGATGATGGACGAAATCCTGGGTGGAATGGATAAGGAGCTTTCCGCTTTGCTCCGTGCGGAATATGCAAAACGAGGTATTAAATTCCTGCTTAGTACGAAAGTGGTCGGCTTGTCGCAAACGGAAGAAGGGGCTGTTGTTTCTTATGAGAACGCGGAGGGAAACGGCAGTGTCATTGCAGAGAAGCTGTTGATGAGTGTCGGCCGTCGCCCGGTGACGAAAGGTTTCGGGCTCGAAAACTTGAATCTGGAGAAAACAGAGCGTGGTATTATCAAAGTTAATGAAAAGATGCAGACTTCTGTATCGGGTGTGTATGTTTGTGGTGACCTGGCAGGATTCTCTTTGCTCGCCCATACGGCTGTTCGTGAAGCGGAAGTTGCCGTACATTCCATCTTGGGAAAGGAAGATGCCATGAGTTATCGGGCTATTCCGGGCGTAGTCTATACCAATCCGGAGATTGCCGGAGTGGGTGAAACGGAGGAATCGGCGTTGGCAAAAGGTGTCACTTATCAGGTTATCAAACTTCCGATGGCTTACTCCGGCCGTTTTGTGGCGGAGAATGAAGGCGTCAACGGAGTCTGTAAAGTACTGCTGAACGAACAGCAACGGGTGATTGGAGCCCATGTATTGGGCAATCCGGCTTCGGAGATTATCACTCTTGCGGGCACTGCCATTGAGCTCGGATTGACGGCAGCGCAATGGAAAAAGATTGTTTTCCCGCATCCTACGGTAGGAGAGATTTTCCGGGAAGTGTTATAAACGGATTCCGATATCTGCGATCGTTCATTGATGCGGGTATCTTACTGATAAAATCAAATATATGATGAGAAAATATATAATCACTCCGGCCTTATTGGAAATAGTTTGTATGGTGATGTGTCATTGTACATTTGTTGATGTCATAAACTGTATTGTATGAAAAAAAGTCTTTTGTTGGTCGCCCTTTCAGTTTGTTTGTTGCCACTTTGGGGACAACAAAATTTCTCCCGGATAGATTCGCTTATCAAGAAGATGCTCCCCGAAGCATCCGAGGTCGGCATATCCGTCTACGATCTGACGGCTAAGAAATCGCTTTATAACTATCGTGCGGAGAAACTTTCCCGTCCTGCCTCTACCATGAAGCTGCTGACGGCTATTACCGCACTCTCCCGCCCCGAAGCTGCCGAACCTTTCCGCACGGAAGTATGGCACGATGGCGTGATAGAACATGATACTTTGCAAGGCAACCTGTATGTGGTAGGCGGCTTCGATCCTGAATTTAACAGCCAGTCGATGGATTCATTGATAGAAGAAGTTATCACTTTCCCTTTTTCGGTGATTAACGGACAGGTGTACGGCGATGTTTCGATGAAAGACTCTCTTTATTGGGGTAGTGGATGGGCATGGGACGATACCCCTGCGGGCTATCAGCCCTATTTGTCTCCACTGATGTTTTGCAAGGGGACTGTGCAGGTTTCTGTCGTTCCTTCTACGGTGCAGGGAGATACCGCGAGTGTTTCCTGTCAACCTGTATCCTCCTATTATACAGTGACGAATCAGACGAAAACACGTACCTCTTCTGCCGGAAAATTCTCTTTCACGAGAGGCTGGCTGACGAATGGAAACAATCTCCTTGTTTCGGGAAATGTCACTTCGATCAGAAAGGACGATGTAAACATCTATGATTCTCCCCGTTTCTTTATGCATACTTTCCTGGAGCGTCTTCGTGGGAAAGGAATCACGACTCCCCAGTCGTATGGCTTTGCCGAATTGCCTCGTGATAGTGTGACTGTAGAACGGATGGCTTGCTGGAATACTTCCGTGCAGAAAGCGCTGAACCAGTTGATGAAAGAGAGTGATAATCTCAATGCGGAAGCATTTCTTTGTCGCTTAGGAGCCCAGGCTACGGGAAAGAAGCAGGTAGCTGCCGAAGATGGTATTGTCGAGATTATGAAATTGATCCGCCGCTTGGGGCATGACCCGAAAGATTATAAGATTGCCGACGGTTGCGGACTGTCCAATTATAATTACCTCTCTCCTGCCCTGCTGGTGGACTTTCTGAAATATGCGTACTCGCAAACAGAGGTGTTTCAGATGTTATATAAATCTCTTCCCGTTGGCGGGGTGGACGGAACATTGAAATTCCGGATGAAAGGTACTCCTGCCTTCCGGAATGTTCATGCCAAAACAGGTTCGTTTACGGCAATAAATGCGCTTGCGGGCTATTTGAAGATGAAAAACGGACATGAAGTAGCCTTTGCCATTATGAACCAGAATGTGCTTTCGGCGGCTAAGGCACGGGCATTTCAGGATAAGGTGTGTGAGGTGATTATTGGGAAATAGATGGTGTCATAATACTCAAATTGAAAGGCTTACCCCTGCTAAAGCTCTGTGCAGCAGAAGCACTTTCCTAAAGAAAAGTGTTTTGACACCCCAAAACAACCCAAGTGGAATTTCGTTGTTGAATCCGATTTCTATGTTGTCATAGGTTAAGTTTCTACTCTTTATGGAGGGCTTATTGATTCTTCTATAACTTATTGATTTTTCTATAAAAAGATAATTGCATTCTCTAATAAGCAAAAATCGTTGGATTTTGTTTACCAGAGAATACAATTATACTTGTTTAGAATCGAATATTGTAAATCCTATATTCTATTTACTTGGCGTATTCAGCCCAATTGGTATTCTTCATATCGCCGCTCTTAGCCAACTCTGCGTGCATACCAAGTGCAGCCTGAATAGCGTGTGGAGTCTGCGCGCGGTTGCCGGCCAGTTTGAGGTAATCCCAAAGAAGCTCTTTGTAGTCAGGATGAGCACAGTTTTCGATGATGGCTTGTGCACGTTCTTTCGGACTCTTGCCACGAAGATCGGCAACACCTTGCTCGGTGATAA
>OOBR01000402.1_pt1 | contig 45855 bp, 55 predicted proteins | sample 1671281 | NCBI WGS metagenome assembly OOBR01 (sample SAMN06348140, study PRJEB24527) | human gut metagenome | biome: human gut; feature: ankylosing spondylitis patient; material: feces | host: Homo sapiens | place: China | collected 2015-10
ATACAAATTTTCTCAAATGAGTCATGATGCTGCCACGAAGACAGTCAAGGTGTTTTTTCTTTAGTAGTATTGTACGTAAAAACTTGTATATCAATAAAATAAATCGTATTTTTGCTATCGCAAAAACAAAGGCGGAAGACAATATTAACACCATATCTTATTGAATTCCGCCTAAAAAAAAATAAAAATGAACGATAAGAAGAAACACCTAAGGCGGTGCTTCCGCATCGCTGCGCACGAATATAAGGAATTTTACTGCAATAACAAGCGATGAACAATATTTCTTAAATGAAAAAGCCGTGGGCGGATTGTTCTATTACGATATATTGTTGACATATATTTGTTTTTTTGACAATATAATAATAATAAACTAATAAGCCTTGGGCGGCTTTATAAAACCCAATATTAGATTATGAATAAACTTGGAATTTTGGCGGCTATCGTATTTGTCGCAATTGTTGTGGGGTGTTTTGTTACCATCCCTTATTATAACGTTTGGCAGCAAGAAATGTCTGGAAAGGCTGAATTTGCTAAAGCAGAACAAAACCGTAAAATAAGGATTGAAGAAGCTAAAGCAAATCTGGAAGCTGAAAAGTTGAACGCCCAAGCTGAAATCGAACGTGCTAAAGGTGCTGCAGAAGCGATTAAAATTGAAAATGGAAGTATTACCCCTGCATATATCCAATATTTGTGGGTACGTCAACAAAGCAATCTGAATGATAAAACTGTGATATACATACCAACGGAGACAAATCTTCCAGTTTTAGAAGCGGCAAAAAATAAATGATAAATCAGCTATGCGGTAGATTCTTCGTTTACCGCATAGCTCAAATCCAAACAGAAAGGAGTCAATATGCGTGAAGATATAATGTATGTTATCGTTTATCCAAACGGCCTTATCATAATGAATACGCAGAAATATTACCGAAGTCTCTGTATTGAAAAATGGTGTGAAGGATGCTTCCGACCATGGAAACAATGGTATAAATCGGAGAAATGAATTTTATATGCAAAGCTGTAGATATAGCAATAATCAATAATGCTATATGCAAAGTTGCAGAAATATTAGATAATATAAAGATAAATCAGGAATGAATCATAAGAAAGATTTTTTGGAATGGAAGGAAAGTACATTCACAGAAATATGTGATAACTTATCAGATGTAGTATGTACAGATAGGAAATTGAATGTTGGTGATAAGGTTATCTTTAAAAACAAGCATGGTATAAAGTTTGGTCCTTTTGAGGTATTAGGGTTTTGTAAACCTGATAATGGTGGAGGATGTGTATTTCTGGATAAAAGTAGTTATTGGTTTCCTGCTCCACTTGATAGCCTTACAATCATAAAGTAGAATGGTTTTAATCAAATTAGATACAGAAATGAATAAGAATATAGTCGTAAAGAAAGAAAAGCCTATCTGTCAATTAGAGGGGCTCCCGGGAGTAAAGAGGGATAAAATATATGCGTATTGGTTCAAGGATATAAACGACATAGAGGCAACTCTTGAACTTGGATATGCCTGTACTTCTGCTGGAAATAACGGAGCTATAAACGTTTGGAAGGATGATACAGGAATGATTCGCGGTGAATTAATGCAACACTTAGTAGTTGTTGAAAAAAGAACGTTTGTCAGCTATGCAGAAGTGGAAAAATGCGTTAGTGATTGGCTTGAAAGAATTAACCCATAACTGATAAGAAATGAAAACTTATGTAATCACACTCTCACAGTTTTTCCCGGTAGGACATAGTCAATCAGGGAACGAGACGAATTTCAAATATGGGTTTCTTTTGGGGCAACTCTGCCCTGATTGTGAAGTGGAACAGGATTTATCGGGGGAAGAAATTTCCCGATGCAACAGTTGTATAAGAGCCTGTTTACGTCCGAAACTTCACACCATACGAGCCAATTACCCAATGTGGGAGAAGCGTATTAAAGAGGTTCAAGCTGGGCTAGCTGTTCTTTCCGTCCGGCAGTGGATTGGAAAGCCTTATCGCAGCTCACAGATTGAAGTTGTAAAGCTGACATCGGAGAATGGCATAGGGATACAGAAATTAGCGTTTTGCGGAGCGTTGTCACATTTCAAAATTGAAAATGGTATAAACACACCACTAACAGAGGAACTAGCCAATAATGACGGACTATCGTTTAAAAATTGGATTGAATGGTTTAATGGCTATGATCTGAATCAACCTATGGCAATTATTCATTTTACAAAATTCAGATATTGATAACAAAGGAAAAGATATGAATAAGATAGCATTAGAAATTACTTCCGAAGGATGGGAGATTACCGTAATTATTGACGGTAAAGAGTATAAAGAGAAGTATGTTGCAACTGCAACTGGAGCAAAAAGTATTGAAGGCGATTTTGAAAGCGAAGATGATATACCGGAAGAAGTATATGATGCTTTAAATTCCACTTTCCCGTTCGAGTGTATGCAGGCATTATATTCTATTGAGGATTAACTATTACCAAAAAATAATGTATAATTGAATGAAACGTCCACAGAGTAATGGGTTATTTGAAATTACAGGAAGTCAAGAGAAAGAACGAGGTTTCTGCTGCATGAAGCTGATAATTTTTCTTTCCGCTAATAATGTAACAGACTGGGATGAATGGCATGGAGCGCATCTTTCTGCAATGTCAGGGAGATGCCCCTACGCTTCGCAGTGCCCGATTCATGAGAGAACGATAGCAGTAGTAGGTAGAAAACCAATACAATTTAGCTTATTTTGAATAATGTCTAAAGAAAAGTGTATTTTGTGTGGAAAAGAAACGGTATCGGTTATTAAGATCGGTACCGACTTCATGTGTTATAATTGCTATGCAGATCAGCGTAATCCTCCGCGTTCTAAAGAAGTACATAATAACGAGGAAGCTCGCATACAAACAAAGTTCTTCAAGCTTATTCCTCTATACTTTCCAAATATACCTGATAAACTCATATTCGCGGTCCCAAACGGTGGAAGCCGTCATATACGAGAAGCTGCTAATCTCAAACGGCAAGGAGTAAAGCCTGGGATTTCTGATGTGATCGTACTAATTCCTAAAAAGGGTTTTGCTTCTCTCTGCATAGAGTTTAAAACGAGGGTAGGGAAACAGTCAGAAGAACAGAAAGAGTTTCAAAAACAAGCGGAATCATGCCGTAATAAGTATGTGGTAGTCCGAAGTGCATCACAGGCAATCGAAGAATTACGAAAATATCTTTCTTAATAGAATTGAAATTTGTAATACTGAAATTCCACAGATTGAAATAGCTTTTATGTGATAGGGGAGAGGGCATCTATTTTTTATATCTTTGCTCTAAAATTACAAGTATGACATTTGAAGAAGCAGTATCATTAGTTGATAGGATAAAAGAGCAAGTTATCGGTGTACCTGTTAAAGGCCGCTTGATTGAATCTTTGTTCATTGGGCCTACAAACTGGAATGAAATGCATGTTTTTATGAATATCTGTCTTCAAAAAGGGGAAGATGAAGCTATTGACGAGTTTATTGGAAAAAGTTTCTCTGTGTATGGTAGGTCTGTTACCTATATTAATCCAGATCTTCCTCGGTGGGATGTTACGATACTCGATGATTGGGAGAAAATAATATCTAATTAAGAGGTAGCTTATTGGGCTACCTCTTTTTTGACGGCCACCAAAGGAGAACAATCTTCTCGATTTACAACTATATCACGCATATTGGGCTTATTATTAAAATTACGAGATATATTTTTTATCATATCAATATAATTATCTGTCCCATCTTCGTACTGTCGATAAAAGGCTTTAATAGATAGGCAGTTATCATGTTCAAATAAAGTATTTAATAATGTCCTATCAGAGTTTCCACAAGAATGCCCCATTATAAAGACCTGATATGGACCTAATGCAACAAACTCCAAAAGCTTTTTATAATTTCTTGTTTTATGGTATCGTATAGATTTGATATTCTCTAGGAAATCATTATTCTGTAATCTCTCTATTCTTTCATAATCATCATCTAGCTCATCGCCATATCCAAATATAATGGGATTGTTTTCATTGTTAAGTTCTCCGTGAATATTGATAACTTCATTAATACTATTTTTAGCATATAATTTTTCAGCTGTTTGTGTGTAATTAAAATTTAAAATTAATGTATACGGTACTAAATGATTTTTCTTAAAAGATTCAGAACCAATATTCTTTTCAATAAATAACATACGCTTTTCGTCATTTGTATCACATAAAGTATATTGAACATCTGCCTCTTGATCTAATTCAAAGTCAACAAAATCCCCCAAACGAAACATACTAGAAAAAATAGACTCAACAAATTTAGTTTGCCTACAAGTCGCAATTTCATCAAGTTCTATAAAACTTGAAAAAGCATCTTGTATAGATTGATGTTTTTTCAGTTCTGTACTTTGAGTGATCTTGGTTAAATAATCCTCTAAAAGTCTTTTCACGTCATCAAAGTCTTTGTTTAATGTTCGAATACTTTCGCTTTGCTTCTGGGGATTTTTTTCTTGAAGTAGTTCCTTTAATACAGCATAATATTCATTTTCAATATCTACCCAATTTACAAGGGAACATTGACGAGATATACGTTCAAAAAAATGATTTTTAAACTTTAAATGAACTGTCACTGGTGTATTAGGGATGCTATTATACTCATCGATTAATGTGCATAGTTTTCTAAAAGGACTATTTTCATTATATGAAAAACAAACTTTATTGGTTTCAGTTTTACCACATTCTTTTTCAATACACACAAAATTATCTTTGTAATTTTCAGGGATGTGTTTTGACCCTCCATAATGCTGGTCTAACCACTGCCAGTATCTACCATACACCTGTTCTTCAACAACCGCCCAATAGTCATTAATAAAATCCTGATATCCAGTCTTTAAATTGTGAGCTAAATCAAAACCGTTACCAATAATTATAATTCTATTCATACTGGAGACTTATTTAAGTTAATAACAAAAATATCATAATTCAAGAACGAAGTTATAATCGCATTTATTTCCCATATTATATTTTTAAACATTCAATATTCTTATTGTTTACAAAATCTTCAAACTCACCTTTCAATTAGTTTTTTGCTGCTTCCCAATTATTCGTCTTTTTAGCCCTCCCTTGCGATGCACTGTCTTTCCATTTTCTATATGCCCTGAACTTCCGATATAAACCGGAATCTTCATCCCTTTAAAATAACCATATACAATATACACTCCACAACAATCATTAGGAATTTGAGCCTTCTCACATTCTCTATTCAAATTGTCATCAACAGTAAATTTTAAACATCCCTGTTTATTATAGCAATTTAATAAATCAAACATACCTTTCCAAATGTTTTTTTATTATTTCCGACATTTGCTTTAACATATCATCCTTTACATCCGCACTTAGCTGACGAGTGTGGATTACAAGTTTTCTACCACTAGCATCATGATGAGTATAAAACCAATTTCCTTTATTAAACAAAAATCTACCGACATCATCACCGTCATAGGTAACACCGAAAATATTATCTATTTCACGAATATTGTCGTTATTTTGAATATAATTAGAACATGCCAATATAATCACAGGAAAACTTTGAATAAAGGAGGATACCTGAAATAATTCTTTCCGTGAGGAAGTTCCACTTTTATCGGCTTGAGCAGTTCGGAGACTGGGGGTATCATTTATCTCGGTAGTAAATATTTGAGTTGGGAAATCAACATACCGATTTTGAAACCCTTCGCTGCCATAGATATAATCTTTTAATCTCTGATACTTGCTCCAAGTATTTACACCCCATCCCTTTGCTACGTTAACATCTTGTTCTACTTTATGACATAACTCCATAATTGTATCATTACTAACATGATTATCCCACATAGATGCATTGCTGTTATAAAACTCATCAGGTTCTTCCATTGCAGACTCTTTACCCACTATTAGTATTTTAGAGTTAGGGTTTCCCCAACCAACATATTTACCATTTAGGTTACAGTAATTTACAAATTCCTTAAATTCATCTAAGTATTCCATAGCATATCAATTTTATTTGGACAAATATATATGATTATTTTATATACGACAAATAATAATCAAAAAGCCCCGACTACACTTAGTCGAGGCTCATTCTTAATGGAATAAATAACGTATTGTCTCCCGTTCTCGAAAACTAGCAACTTTTTCGTAGAGAGATGATACAACAGACATCCACGTCTATATACAAATATAATAATTATAAATGAGATAACCAAAAGAAAAGCCCCGAATCAAAGAAGCGGGGCGAATATATATATATGCGAAATTATTTTTTAAGATTACCTAATATTACTATATTGTTATTTGAAGTATTCATAAAATCTTTATCATCTGTCACAAATTTAAAAGATGAATGTCTACATAACTCTATGTAATAGCTATCATTAAAATCTATATCTATAAAATGAGAAAGAATCGATTGGATATTTAAAGCATTGAAGTTATCAGTACATTTCTCACACAATACCAATATTTGATTTATCGCAGCACAAATACTTGCAACTGTATCATGATACCTTTGAGATTTTCTATATACTTGTTTATAATCTAAATCCGTTTCTAATGATACCTCCTTCACTTCATTCTTCTTCCATAGATTATAATCCAGTTTAATACTTACATTCGCAAATTCAGAAATAACTAAACTATTTATCCATATAGTAGCATTTACTTGACGAACAGACTGCAAAAAAGAAGAATATATTTTCTGTTTACTCTTGTCGTGATTACCTATTGGGCAAAACAAAAACACCCAAATATTATTGTCAAAAAAGAAATTATCCATACTTTTAGGGGCGTAATTCCTAATATCTATGCAATTATTCCCCATCTAAAATTTCTTTTGTAGTCTTAGAAAATTCCTGTTCATTTTTAAAATATTCTTTTGCCCTATCCGTTACTTTTTTGAATAACGGTAAATCATCCTTACTCACATTAGACAAAAATAGACGGGATGCTAACTCCTCCGAATTGAAATCATTATACAATTGTCCAATAGCAGCATTTAGAAAAGCAGAAGTCAACAAAGTTATACCAGAAAAATCAATAGTTACTTTCTGGTATCGTTCCAACAATAAATGAATACGCTGATTAATCTTATCTCCTTCATCAGAAGATACAGCAATATCTAATACAGTATACTCATTAACTTTTAATATAGCATTTTCCTCTTTCATATTCATGGTACAAAATTACTAAAATATATCATTCATAGTCAAATTAGCCTCACTTTTTAATTGATAAAAGCAGCTATCATCAAAATTGAACTCAATATTAACGATAGTCCCTGGGAAATTGTTCTTAAGTGTGTTCATACGCACTCGATTTCTACGATATTCCCAATATCCATTTGATGATATTATTTGCATTACTCCATTATTTAGCTTTATGAATTCAAGGATTAGACTTAAGCCTAATCCTCCTGTCCTTCCTATTTTGGTCGTATTCCCATATTTTATAGCCCAATCTATAGCCATACAAGCATCAAATTCTTCTAAAGGAAAATGGAAATCATTAACATTCTTATGAATAGTTTGTCCTACGTCAACGATTGTTATATCCAATCGAGCAGGACTTTTTCGCGGATAATATTGTCCACAAGTATGAATAAATTCACATTTTCCATGAGTTCTCGCATTTTCAAATATTTCAAAAATACTCTCAGTAATTCTTTTTCCAAGCAATAAACTATGCTTAGGAAAGTCTGATTTTGAAAGAAGTTCTCTTTTTATATAACCATTAAAAGCATTATCTTGATTATGCTTAAATCTTTGAAAACTAACAACCGTTCCATTGTGGTTATCGGGTAAATCTAAATAATTACTTCCTATAAATCCATTTCTTGTCAATATATCGATTAAAGAATTAGACATATTAGAACAAGCTATTTTGACTCTGTTTTTTTCCATCAGCAAACAAATAGCTCCTAAAACCGCACACAAATTAGCTTCAAACCAACGATTTGAGGAGAAGTCCAAATAAATAGTGGTATCACTATATTCTTTCATTTGATGGTATATTGAGACTAATTGCTCATATCCTTCATAATTACTTCCTATACTTGTCCCTATTTTTATTTCTGGCATACTTTGATTATAAAATTGCTGTAAAAGTAGAAATAAAAAAAGAAATGAGAAATATAATCTAAATAAAAAGAACTACTATTACAAATTATAGTCGTTCCACATAGAATTATTCCAAGAAAGTATATCTTGCCTGCTCATTTATTTCTCCGTCTATACACCAACCATCCAACAATTACAAAAAATGTGACAATAATCAAACCAAACGACCACCCGCCCAATTCTATTTTCATTTGTTGCCATCTGCTTAGCTGCTTTTCTACCCGATAAGGAACCTGCACTGAATCAATCCTTATCACTGTATCAGTTCTATTGAGATATTGATACTTATACAGGTACTTATATCTATACTGATAAACTGTATCGCCCTTTATGAGCGTATAAATACTATCTCGTTGATAGATGCTATCATAACGGGTACTATCACGTGTTTTGTATTCAGCGCGGACGGACTCAACCGGGATATATTGAGTCCGACATGACACGAAACATATTGCTAATATTAACAATATGATTAGGTAAATCAACCGTTTCATGGTCGAACTACTGTATTACGCAAGAAATTAGGAAATTCACTCCGAACATCAAAACAGGGACACGCCTTGATATATTCTTTCGGTTCTACCTCACCGCTGCCGTCCAGATCCGGAGAAGTATCACGGTGTCCGAGCACTTCAATTATAGGATACTCTCTACAGAGCTTCTCGACCAATTCACGCAAGGTTGCTTTTTGAACTGGAGTACGAGTATCAGCAGGCTTTCCAGATGCGTCCAGGCCTCCGATATAACAGATGCCAACACTATGCTTATTATACGAAGATTCCGAGAAACCTTTAGTGTTACAATGTGCACCGTCGATGGAAAGCGGGCGACCATTCTCTATCAATCCGTCCAGGTCGATCACATAATTATAACCTATTTGGTTGAATCCCCTTGCCCGGTGCATCCGATCAATGTCTTTAGCTCTCAAATCCTGCCCAGCTTTTGTAGCCGAACAATGAATGATAATAGCATCAATTTCCTTCATTTTGCACCTCCTTTTTGTAAGTAGTTCGTTAGATATGGTATGTTCTTTATAAACTCAACACTTAGAACATAATGCAGGAAAGCTACTACCTTGTAACCATTACTAGAGTTAGGTAAAATCTCTTTGATATTCCTTAGAATATTTACCCCGTAAAAATAGAATACGCTGTACGTAATAAATGAGACGCATTGTAGCGCACCTTCCGGATTACCTTTGTGTTCACCAATAAAGTAGATGCAACTAACCAAGGCAAAGAAAATAGTTGCTTCTACAATACATCTCCAAGCTTTTTTGAAAGAAAAGCTTTCATGATTGATAAGTAGCGCAGTAAGCAGCCCACAGATGAAATTAAGAGCAAATACTGCAATAAGGCTTTTGATCTCTCCAGAGATGGGATTAAGATAAGCAGCTATACCGGTAATCAATCCAATAAGTAAGTTTTTGAAATAATCCATAATCATTTATCTAAAATATTAATACTTTATTTAAAGACTTCGCTACAATCATCGATAGCTGTCTGAAACACTTGTTTCACTTCGCCAGAGGTTAGCCCATGATCCTCATGCAGAGAGAAACCGGTCACCCCATTTCTTGATGTATTGAAGAATCCGACTACCGTTTCATCCTTGACAATCTCGGCAGTAATATCTTTCACCGCTTCGGTACCACGGGTTGACATTCTGTATTTAACCCTGATAGCATCCGTAACCTTAGTTGAAGCGGTGCTGTTAGTTGCTGTAATGTTCATTCCTTGTTTCCTCCTTCTATTAAATCATAAATTTGTCCGTATGCACCAGATACAAAGAAGTCTGCGCAAATTTCCTTCAATAAGGTAGCATCTTCTGTCTCTATATCAAGTACGCCACGATTGTTAATAACCTGTTGTAACATCTTGTATGCACGTAACTTTTTCGACATATCCAAACCCTGTTGAGGATTAGAACCTGCTGCATAAAGTGCTTCTGCAACCACATCACGTAGAAACTGTTTTACCTCTTTACCGTTGACTGCTTTAATAGCCTCATTGCCTTTAAAATCAAGTAAAGGCCTGTTTAAATTTACCTTCATAATTGTTTATATATTAAGCGATTGATACCAACAATCCTTTTCTAAATTTCATATTACTACCAAAATCAAAATCTATTCCTTGGTAATAATGAATAGTTCCATCCGCATCCTTAGAAGTGATACACCCGTAATTATCAGCAAGGCACAACTCACTAGCTAAACTTCCTTTTACAAAAACACCACCATCAAAATAGCCTGCATACGTTGTGCTGCCTGGTGGATAACTTCTATCTGACGCATTAAGATTTCTTGATGCGTAAATACATGCTCCACCGAAGTTTGAACCGATTGCAGATACTCCAAATCGCCCATCGGTAGCAGCATCGAATGTGACATTAACAACTCCTTCTTTTGAAGTTCCAGAGCCTAATTTCAAACTACGGGACGTTCCACCAAAGTATCCTGAACGTGTCCAAACTAGACGACCGCTCTCGATTGTAAACCCACCAATAAATCCGGAATCAGCATCAATTCTACGGACTTTAATCAAATCTGTATTTAGATATCCCCCTACCACGATGGTAGTTCCTAGCTTTGTATATTCAACTGCATCTTCGAATGCCAACTTTCCTAATCCGTCCCTATCAATTTTTGAATTAATCACGGTTTGCAAATCGCTATGAAGCGCATTGATAGTAACAGCTCCTTCCAAATTAATTTTTGAAGAATGGATAGTTGTTTCTACAGCATCTTGATTGATATAAGAAATGAGCGTATTTCCGTTTTCCAGCTCTTTGGATGCATATATTTTATTACCTTCAATAGTGGTAATCCATCCCGCTGTATCTATTCTCTGCGTCAAGCTATCAACCCGCGTCACCTGTGCAGAAACTTGGTTGCTAAGTGCGGAAAACTCGGAACTGTACTCTCCCCATTCTTTCAGATTATTCAATCCTGAAGAACCGGCCTTTATCTTAATATTGCCTCCAATCTCACTTTTTACTAGGTCAAAATAGGTTTCACCATCCGGCGAAACAATGCGTTCTGTATTTATGCGACCTGGCAAAACTTCGGTAAATCCATACAATTCGACAAAGCTACGTTCCTCTTCGCTCTCCGTAAGTAGTAGACCAGTGAGTAAATGATAATATCCATCTATCTGCTCTAACTTGATAGCATCTTCACTAAGTAGGAATGTACCTGTTTGGCTGCTTTTGCTAACTTTCGCATAAAGATAGTACTTCTTCACTGTTTCAATAAGGGGAGGGGAGTTATATTCAGCCATATCCCAGTATTTGTACTCACCTGCATTATGTTCCGATGATACGCTGTTGATGCCGAGTGTCATATGTTGCAATATCCCTGCAGGAGCATTTAATATTTTCGTATTTGAGTTATAGGTAATATTATGAGATACCTGTACCGGATTGGCCTTGGAATTGACAAAACGGAACTGTAAACTTTCATCTCCGACAATCATTTGCATGGTAGAGATAGTGATAGGATTAATAGAACCGGAGAAGTTTAGCATTGCTTTTTCAAGCATACCCATTGTTTCCTTTATGTCACGGAACCGGCGTTTGGTAAACTGTAACGCATCTTTATGCCTATTCTCAATAGTTACCTCATTCGTATCAATCTTATTCAATTCGCTGGTGATTGACGTGCCTACCGGTTCGTTGGATAATTCAATTTCAGGGCTATAAGGATTATTCACATAGCGTTTGATCCCAATTATCCGAATAAGTGAACCATCTCGATGAAATTGCGTATCCGAAAAGTTTACGTAACCACCAAGAACTATTTTTCCTCCGATATTCATCCAGCGTTTTTTAGCCCAAATTCCATCCAGAGTGCCGGTAAAAGTGAACTTCTTGTCTTCGTGCTCAAACAGGTACTTAGCGGCGTCCTTGAATACTTCCCAGCTGGCACCTGTTTGCGTGCTATCATCGCAGATATACGCATTCGGTAACTGAATGCCAAATACGGCATACGTATCGCCAACCCTCGGACGCCAAACATTTCGTTCCGGCATGGTGATTCCATCAATCTCTTGCGGAACGATTTCAAATCTCCGACCAGGTTTTTTATCCCTTTCTTTATGTATGTATTTAACTTCAAACTCTTTGCCAATAAGCATACCGGTCTGAAAAATTACCGTCATGCTTTCACCGGCAATCAGGCATTCTTCAAAGTTTAGAGTGTCGGGAATATCCGCATCTATAAAGTCATAGAAATTATTCTCCGCATTAATTTCAAGGACGGAGCTTACAGTACCGATGCGTGAAGGATAGATATGTGTACAATCCAAACTTTCTTCTTTTTTAGTTGTGAGTTCCTTGTCGGCACGCATTACATAAGTTCCGTCTGTATCTGTCTTGTAAGTATGTCCTTCATAGACAAGGGATTTATCTTTAGGAAGAAGGAGATTCTTTGCTCCATACGTGGAATAATCAATATTCCGGTCGGTTGTATCAACCAAGATAATTTCCGGGGGTATCTTTCCAAACTCCCGACTTACACCAACCTTAAATCCATGCCCTTTACCGTATGACAGTTTTAAAGGATTGTCTTTGTTATATTCAACCTTGCGAAGATGAATGGTACTTATCTGTTTACCATCTACTGTTTCCTCTGTGATCTGCCATTCCGTTTCATAAGCATCTGCAAGTTGATTCAAGGCATCTAAGATATATGTATGATTATAGTTGATAACTTTTTCTGCTCCTTCAATGTAATCTCCAACTTTCCAACCAATGCCACGTCGATTCAAGTTCTCAACTAGTAAACGGAGATGTTCTTGTGGTTTTGCAGTATAGGAAAATTTAATGCGTCTTTCAATATCACGCACTTTCCACAACATTGCGTCAGTTGTGCCGGTTTCAAGAATAAGTGTATACTCAAATTTACGTTCACCGTTCTTTTTAAAATTGCTTTCTTTTTTGAGAGAATATCGTTTTCCGTAGAAATCACACCACGATCCGACCGGAATATCTAAATATCCCGGATAGTCAAAGTAGAGAGTGAGGGAATCTTCAGCCATGATAGCCTCATAGGAATAACTTTCGTCCCTTACTTCTAATTCTATCTTCTTATCTCCATTATATAAAGCTATCATATCTTTGTACTATTATTGGATTATAGCTTAAAATATAAATTCCGAAACAATTTGTTTTGAATCAAAATACAATCACCAAAACAAAATGTGTTTTTTACTATAAAATAATACGTTATAAAATGGCATTTGAATACCTATATAAAGAGTATTTAAATGTCATTTTACTAAGTACTCTCGGGACTAAGTACGCCAAAGCAGACTTTTCAAATGTTATTACAAAATATCTTTCTCAAAATGGGTATTACAAGTTCCCTGATGGACTGTTAATTCAATGGGGATATGCTTCTAATAGCCAGGATAGTTACCACAAGCAATCTGTATACCTTCCTGTTTCTTTCGCTTCTACTCCATATTCAGTTGTTGTAACGGCAAAGAGCGGATTCCAGGATTATTATGCTGGAAGGACGGTTGATGCATTCTATAATAGCAGCTTTACCGTTAGTGCAAACCAGGAAAATAAAGAGCCGTTTTGTTGGATGGCAATAGGTCGATGGAAATAACCAATAAAGAATAATTATGGAACAAAAAATGTATTGGAAAAACGGATTCTACGATGTTTCGATAGACGGAGCAGTAGAGATTACGAAAAAGTATTGGCAAGAATTATTAGACGGTCAATCTGCCGGACTCATAATCGTAGAGAACGAGAAAGGATATCCCATATTGAAGGGATATGAACCGACCTTATTAGAGTTGAAAGCCCGAAAAATAGCGGAATTACAGGCGTATGACTCATCCGAATCGGTAAATAGCTTTAGTATTGGTAATGTATCCGGTTGGCTTAATAAGAGTACCCGTGTAGGTCTCATGAATTCAATTAGTATTGAAAGAGAATCCGGACGATCCGAAACGACTATCTGGCTAAATGATGCAAAGTTGGTCTTATCAATCGAGAAAGCCATTGATATGCTACAACAGATAGAGTTATACGCCCTTGCGTGCTACCATACAACACAAGGGCATATCAAAGCCATTAATCAACTGGAAACGAAAGAAGAAATCGAAGCCTACAACTTTAAAACCGACTATCTCGGAAAGCTAAGCTTCTTTGGATAACCAACGGTATAATCGTAGCTTTCAATCTCTTCGATTGTATCCAATGCCTTGACTGCTGCAATGTGCGATTGTGTTACATTGTAGCACTCAAGCGCATACATTTCCAGGACATTCAGCATATCCAAAGCGTCTGATATTGGAATGATATATTTTACTGCATCATACCAAAGCACAGTCTCCGTTTTACCCGCCTCTTTTTCGATATTAATTGAGTTAAATAATCCAACACGTGTAGACTTATCCAACCACATACTTTTAGCCCGTAATTCAAAAGAATTGACCTCTTTGGAATTGTCAAACAATTGAATATCAGATACTTTTATTTTTTGCATATCTTCAAGGGAGTACTCGTTTTCTACCAATACAGGATACCCTTCATCATTGGTAACAATGAGTTTCCCGGATGACTGTCCTTCCATAAGTTCCCTGTAATTTTTTATAGTTATTTCTACCGCACCGTCTACCGGTGTGTCGTAGAAACCATTTTTCCAATACATTTTTTGCTTCATACTTATTATCTATTTTATTATTTCCAAATTCCAATGGCAAACCAATCAAAGGATTCACCAGGAAACCCTTTACTACCATTATAGGGATCATAAAAAGTACCACTGACATAGAATGAGGATGTGCTTTTGTTCAATGTATACAATGTTTGAACAACGTCAGCCCCAGCTTCAATACCATAAAACACTTTGTATCCGTCATTTTTAAAAGATATAGGCATATATACTCTACGCTCCTTCTGTCCGGTAGTAGTGATACGTCCATATTGTATCAGAATCCCATTATTGAATTTAATGTATGTGTTATTTCCACTAGTTAATGTTGTTACAGCATTTGACAAATCGGCTTTAGCATACGTAGTCCCGAGAGTACTTAGTATATTTCTTTCCTCCGCAGTCATGACTTTTTTATCTGTTGTTTCCTGAATATCAGACGCTTGATGCTCATGATTTACAGAAGAATATATGCTGTCATGATTGTGGTTCCCTTCCGCTTTACTGTCCCAAATATTTTTTTCGGCATCTGAAACGAAGCGATGATCTTCATCGCCGCTTACTTCGGTTGCCGGATGAGTATGAGCTTTGGGAGTACGCGAATCACTCAATCGCAAATCATTACCTTCGCATACTGTTCCGGCTGCCGTACCGAAGTTTTTGTTGAAGGCAGTATTCTTAGAAAATATAGGTTCGTAAATACCCGAATGATTGTGATTGTCAAAAGACGTTTTTAATATCTTTCCCTGCTCGGCAGAAAGAACTTTTCCGGCTCCTCCAGAAACCAAATCATTAACGATATCCGTTTTATTGAGTTTCTTTACAAGCTCATTTGTCATGGTAGTAGCGAAGTTCGGGTCATTACCAAGTGCGGTTGCAAGTTCTTGCAAAGTATCTAGTGCATCGGGAGCGTCGGCAACCAATTTGTCAATTGCCGTCTTAACTTTTGTTTCTACGCCCGTAGCCGCCTCATTGGCTGCTTGAGCAGCAGCATCGGCGAGTGCGGCCTTTTCGCCGGCAAGAGTAGCTTTCAAATTGGCAGTATTGGCAGCGGTATTGGCATTATCTGTTGCTGTCTTGGCAAGTACAGTTTGTTCTTCTGATGCGCTTTTTGCTGCATTCGCGCCGGCAGCGGCAGCGGTAGCGGCTTCTTTTGCGGCATTGACACTTCCGGCAGCCGAATTAGCGTTATCAGTAGCGGATTTTGCTAAAGCAGTTTGATTGATAGAAGATTGTGTAGCAGCATTAGCATCATCCGTCGCTTTCTTTGCCAACGCCGTCTGGCTGACAGATGATTGCTTGGCTGTGTTCAATTCATTGATTACACCGCCGTATTCCTGCACACGAACCTGTTCAGCGGCGGCCCGTTGGGCTTCGGATATTTCTCTTGTTTCTTCGTTACTTTCAACGGTAGCTTCAAGAGAGCGGATATCACGTATAGCGGCAAGAGCATCATTCTTGAGGGCTACCATATTTTCGTAGGCGGTCTGAACCTTTTCAAGACCGAACTTTAGACTGGTCTTGACACCGTTTACGATACGGTAACCAATTGTGTAGAAACCTCTCATGTCCTGCGCTTCTTCCAATTCCGATATTTTCTTCTTTTTTAATGGCATAGCTTTTCTATCTAAATCAATTCAATATAATATTCGTTGTTCTCTGTAATTATCAACTCTCCACTTTCTGCCGCAAGCATATAGTCTGTTTCTTTAGCCCGGAATCCTGTAAATACGAGCTTCAAGGTAAATTCCCACCATACACCACCATTCATCAATATAAAATTCGTTGTTTTGCAATTTTTGTAATAGCAGGGATAGTGCTCGAAGAACTCCTCACAGTAAAATATACGCTCCGCATCCAAATACTCATATCCTTCTTCGTCCGTCTTGGCAGACAATTTAGTAAGGTCGTGGAGAAAGGCATCCCGGTTGCGCCAGAATGTTGATACGTCCGGAGTACTCATCAGGCATTTGAGAGCTACCTCTTTTGTTTGAAACTTCACATATTCACCGTCGTAGACTGCTCCATCCTGATACTTGAAATTCTGCAATAAATTCTTTTTGATTGCCGATGCTTTGAGTATTTCCGCATTACTACCTTTCAAAATTGCAATACCATAGTCTGATAGGTCCTTATCGTCTATTTCATAACCTTTTGGTAAAGGAATTGAATTTATAGGCTCTTGATAAATATAATCACTTTCGCGCGGGAAGTCATTAGAGAAGGTGATTTTCGCTATCTCTACATGTTGGTATATAGAGTAACTATTCTGCGAAGAGAGACGCAAACGATAGGTTCTTCCAAGAAGTGGAAATAAGAAATCGTGATATCCCATATCCGAAAGTATATCTATCAAGGCACCGAATCCTAAATCATCTTTGAATGCGAATTCTAAGCTCACTTCACTAGTATTAAGAGCTGGATTACTCAAATCAAACTCTTGCCCGTCTTCTTCCGGCCAATCGTTTTTATCCAGTTCTTTCATAGGAGGGAAAGCCACAAGGTTATCGTAGCTTCCCTTTATGGTACATACGCCATAAACAGCATATATATCTATTCCATCTATTAATAGTTGCCCCTTCATCGCTTCAATGTTATGCCCTTAGTATTCAGTGTATCGATGCCAGTCTTTATAGAAGACATTGTCTTTTCAATTGTTTCCAGGCGGGCGGTGTTACTACTGATATCTGACAAATGCGTGATAATCGTATTATTATATTTAGTCATTTCGCTTATATTTTTATCGAGATTTGATAAATACACAAGTTTCTCTACTATTTTATCCGTAGTGGACTGTATTTGTTTTACACCCTCATTAATGGAATAGGTATGTGTTACCATAGTAGTGAATCTTCCGTTCAGTTCATCCGCTGAATCTTGTGACATGGAATCAAAACCTTTTTGAGACGCTTCTCGCTCTGTGTCATCTTCTGCCCAACCATACATGTCGGCCATGTCGTCTCGTCTGGCTTTCATTGCATCGGCTATCCGTTGACCTTCTTCTTTCAGTGCGTTATACTCATCTTCCGTCACTCCATCGTCCATTGCATTATAGAACTTCTTCCTCCAGTCTTCTAACTGCTGCATATATTCTTCCTTGATCATGGAGTTGAGAATAGCATTCTTCATGTATTCTTCAAAATTGCCGGCAAAATCTGCTGAATCATTATCCATATCGGTAAGTAACTCTTGAAAATCGGAACGGAGTGTCTCTGCATCGAGAAGGGTAGTATCAGCTATTTGTTGTTCCAGCACTTCGGAAATCTTACCAACTCCATTTGCAATCTGATCTGCAAACTTCTGCGTATCGGAATCCAGTTGAGACCAGAAGATACCGGCATTCTCCTGTAACTTTGCTATCTCTTCGTCCGATAAATCAAATAGACCGGTCATACGGCCGTTCATTTTCTCTTTAAATTGGTCTATTGTCATTCCAAGCGTTTGTGCCGCTTGGTTCCAACCCTCCCATGACATGTCTTTAACTTCATTATAACCTTTAGAGTGCGACTTTCGGGATGCACCGGAATCCAAATACTGCCTGCCTAATACACGAGCATTTGAACTTTGCTCTTTTATCGTATCAATAGCCTTCTGATAAGCAGTATTTGCGTTATCTCCGGTCAATGCTTCAGCTAGTTCCAATTGTTTCTCGATAACACGGTCAAGGATATTAATATAAGATTCATACGCTTCTTTAGCTTTCTCGTACTTCTCCGTCGTATCATCCTTTCCGAACATATCAAAAATCTTGGTTGCAATCTGTACGGCAGCACTGACTATCGCAAGGATAACTGATGCTTTTTCAACGGTGCTGATAGCATTAGCAGACGTATTAGCGGCAGCTTCTACGCCGGACATGGCCGTCATGGTAAATGTCCCTATGCTACCAATTAGGGAAATGATCTCTCCGGCCGGACCGCCAATGCTTTTGCCAAGTTCATCAATAGTATCGGCCAACTCCGAAATCTGTGCTCTAACTTCTTTCTCTGACTTCTTGACTTGTGTATCCTTTTTGATAACCTTATCCTTTGCCGCATTGTAATTCTCTGTTTTCTTCCTTACTTGTTCCAAAGCTTGTGCTTCGGATAAATAGGCCTTGGTAGAATCAATTTTCCCGGTCTTTGGATTGTATTTTGAGGATTTCACTCCGTTCTCAATCTTCGCACCTCCTTTCACCGCTTCGGCTGTCTGGCGGGCATTCTCTAGCTCAATTTGTGCCCGTGCCAATTCTTCCTCTGCTTCCGCCAGTTCCTTTTTCTTATCCGATAGTGACTGAAACGGGTTACGGCTATCCAGTTCATCCATGATGGATTGAATAGTACTTGTATATTCCCTTAGCTGATCCGGTGACAGGACTTGTGCCGCCGTCTGCTTAGCATTCTCTAGCTGTTCAAGCAGGGAATTAAGCGTTTCCGTTGAAGTCTCTTTCAGGTTCTCAAATGCGCGAACATATTGCGGTGATTCTTTTAACTTGTCATAATCCAAGCTCATAAGCTCCATTCCTTTGTTTTTAGTAGCTTGTGCAATGGAACGGTCAATCTGTTCAACCTGTTCTGTATCTCCATTCTTAACTGCTTGCTTACGTTGTTCATGCAAGGTGGCAATATCTTCATTGAATTTTCGTTCAATAGCAAGACGTTGGTCCGTATAGTCTTGATACTGATTCAGCAAATCAGCTAAATCATCCCCACGGTTATACTTTAAATCTGTAGTTTCCTTTTTTTCATTAGCTACTTTATCAAATTCGGCAAACAGTTTCTTTACTGGCTCTGACTTGATATATTCTGATGTATTGAAGATTTTCTTTTTGTTTTGAGGATTAGCTTCGAAAGCTGAACGGGCGGCATTAAATTGCTTTAACTTTTTATCTTCTGTTTCACGCTCGATAGCTTGCAGCTCCATACGATGATTAAGTTCTCTTTGCCTCAGAACTTTTTCGCTACTCTCTTTGAGCTTATCGATTTCAAGTTGTTTCAATTCATTAGCAGAATCTTCCTTTATCCGTGCCTGCTCGCGCTTCTGCTGGTCTAACAGGAGTTTATATTTTTCCTGTTCTTCACGGAGCTTGTGAGCTTGATCGTCCTGCTTGGAAGATGAATCATAGACTTTTAATTCTTTTTCGGCTTCCTTTAACTTCTTGACATTTTCTTTGTAGGCAGTAACAACGGCAGAATCTATACCTTTGAAGTTACCAGCATCCATTTGCTTCTTTTGTGCTGAAGATATTGAATCTAATGCTTTCGTTGCATCATCTTTTTGCTTGGTCCAAAAGGCTTTATTTTGAATAGCGGCTTCTTTATCTTCTTTATCTTGTTTTTCCTTCGCTTTTTTCTGAATTTCGTTTATTTTTTCAACTTCTTCTTTGGCAAGACGAACGGATTCTTCAGCCACTTTCTTGTCTTCTTGAAGTTTCTGAATGATGGCAGCTTTTTGACCACTTGGAGCTTCTGCTTGCTCATCGATTACTTTTTTAAGACGTGAATTGATTGAATCTAGTTCTTCTTGTTTCATCACTGCTTTAACCTTGATACCCATAGCATATTGTTTATATGCTTCCTCATTGAGCAATCTTTTTACATCGGTTAATTCCATGGTTTTAAGTTTCTCTAAATCAAGATTCTTTAAAACGTTGGGCATAATTGATTGAAGTTGTTTGTATGCTTCTAGCTTCTCAGATTGAGTTGACGCTTCATCTCTAATAACAGAAAGAAACCCATCTGCTTTACTCTTCAAATCATCCAAATTCTTTTTTTGAGTCTCCATAGTGGCATTATGCTTTCTCATAGCTCTTTCGGAGTCCGTTTCCGCCGTAGCACACCTGTAAATAGCATATCCAAGTCCGGCAAATGCAGCAGCGGCTAATACATAGGGATTCGTTAACATAGCTGCAGCATTTTTTAATTGAGCGATGGTTTGTGCTTTTATTGCTTTGGTTAGTAAAGTGCGAGCAGCTGTATTCTTTGCAATCATTGTAGCTTCAATGGCATACATACCTTTGGTTAATACAAGGTTGGCCGCTTCAATAGCACGTTGTTTATTGACAATAGCTGTAACTGTTGCAAATACTTGTTTAGCAGTACTTACAGCCAAGATACTTCCTTTATAACCAGCAAGAGCCGTCGTAACGACTACGATTAAAGCACCTATGTTTTTCAAAGATTCTTGAGCGCTTCCATTCTCAAAAGCTTTATTCATGGATTCCGCTGCACTGGATATTTCCTTTAAGATTCCTTGTCCTAACGGGCGAAGTGCGGCTGTTATATTATTGCCAAGAAGTTTCATTTGATTTTCTGCAGATGAAGCCATTTCTTTAAAGGCTGCTTCTGCTGCACCTGTTGCATCCTGCATTTCCTCAAGGTGCCCGGCGGCTTCTTTGACATTTATCCCTGTTAAACCGAGAACTGCATTAACAGCTTCAACCTCCGGAACTAGTTCACGCAATTTTGATTCTGAACCTCCGGCCTGTCTAGCAACCTCTGCCAAAGCTTCTTGATAGGTTCTATTATCAAAAGCACCATCACCAAGTACCTTGGATACTGCAATAATGGAAGCACGTATTTGAGTCATTGCTTGGGCGGTAGGTGTTCCCTGTTTTGTAAGAGTAGCAACAGCGGCCAATACTTGGTCTATTTCCACACCATAGGCTGCGGCAACAGGTGCGACCTGTGCAATACTCTTACCTAGCTCACCAAACGAAGTTTTACCAAGTCTAACAGTCGTAAATAATTGGTCTGATAGGTTTTCAGCTTCTGACACATCTAGTTTATAAGCATTCAAAAGAGTTGTGATGGCGTCGGCTGCTGTTGCTGTATCGGTAACTCCACCAACGGCAGCTTTTGCAGATACTTCTAAAACTTTCATACCATCTGCTCCATCGTGGCCGGCAGAAACAATCTGATATAGTGCTTTCGCAGCTTCATTCGCTTCAACGGGAATAGTCCGGGTGATATCTACTACCTGATTCATGTAGTCGGTAAGGCTTCCCTTTATTCCGCTTGAAAGCGTGGCGACTTCCTTCATACTCTGTTGGAACTGCTTCTCAAACTCATACGTTCCCTTAGCCGCTTTTGCAAAGGCAATTCCTGCACTGATACCAATACCACTAAACACGTCAAAAGAGGTAATCTCACTAGCCATAGCCTTGATTATTCCCATTGCTTCCTGACGCCCGGAATATAGCCCTGAATTGTCTATTCCGGTTGCGAAATATAATGCTCCGTCTTTATTCTGAATACCCATATAGCATTTATTCTTAAAATATAAATAGTGACAAAATTTGGCTGTTTCAAGAAGAATCAGCATCTTTGCACTGTTCTAAGACCAAGGAACAACTTTTTATTTTACTCTAGGGAGTTGACAAGCCTACTATATCACAATATAGGCTATCAATTCCCTTTACTGCATAATCCCTAGTGTAAATGAAAGATTATGTTCCTTGGTCGGAAAGAATAGGGAAGAGATAGCCTTTTTCTATAAATATAAAAATCCCCCATATCTTCGCAGACACAGGGGCGAATAAAAATAACTCTAAACCAAATTTTATAGAAATCAGATTTCACTTAATATATAAATATAGCAACAATTTATCTAACTTTTCACTTTTCCGCCGATATCGTGATATTTTTTCATTCGGACTTTTTCGTTTGGATTATCGAAGGAGGGTAGTTCTACCCATTCAAAATCTCTACCTTCTATTTCTCCGTCTTTATCCGGCGTCTTATTACGCTCTCTCATCATAAATGAGTACTCCTGCAGTAACATTTCTATTAATTCATAGCTACTATCCAGCGTTTCTTTAAAAGTTAATCCTAGCGCTTCTTTTGCGATTACTAAGAATCTGCTTGGATTGTAACTTTCCAGCTTTGCAAGTTTTTCCGAGCGGCTATTATCTCCGTCTCTTCCAGGGGGCTCACGTTCCGAAGCATCGTGATAGAGGTGCAAAAAGGGTGATATCCTATGCGGTATATAATCGCATTGAGTAAAATGCGTATATCTTCCCATGTGGTATTGTCTGCAAGAACATCTCTAAACCATCCCGGCGGTTCACTTGATTTATTGTGTATGCCTAGGCAAACAATGTCGAGAAGTAGTTCTCCATACTTATTCATCATCTCCGGGAAATTATTTGTCAGTTCCCCTGTCTTTACGATCATCTTTTCAATGTCGTCTTTCTCTATGTTAAGTAGAAGGGGACGAATCCGGAACCATGTCCGGACAGTGATAGGTTTTATTACAATACAATCGCCGGGATTTTTCCCTTTAGGGATAGAATCTCGGTTAGTGAAATCAAATGGAATTTTGACGGGCTGGCCCGTTACAGATTCCGATTCTTGCTGAAATAAGTTCTTTATACTCATAATTAATCCAAGGAGCCTAGCCCGTTGTACTTCCGGGCAATATTTCAAGCCATTTGCAACTAACCTTCAATACTTTCAGCTCCATCCTTCAATAGTTTGCTCCTGCAGACGGATTCGAACCGCCGGTCTCTACATAACCGATGTAGTGCTTTTGCCAACTTAGCTATACAGGAATCCAATTAATGATTACGCTGCTCCCTCTTCGGTAACAGTTACTACCTCACGCATAAATGCAGTTTTTTTAACTCCGGCTATCGTAATAGCTGCTTGGACATATACACGTACAAGCAATAATTCGGCTTGCTCTGAACCGGGAGCTTGCGAAATTTTGGAACTGACTTTTCCATTAACAATGGTATAAACCACCTTTTTGCCATCCTTAGGTAGCGTTTCGCATTGGAACGTTTTTGAAATGGAAGGGACATTGAGAGGTTTATTCCAGATATTCTTTCCTCCAGTCGTTTCAATCTCTCCACCCGCCAAATCCTTGATTACTTCATTAGAGGGAGTAGGAATTGAGAACTCTATATAGTCCGTTGTGTCTTTTACAAATTCAACATATAGAGGTTCATCGCTCCCTTCCGTCTCAATCTTTACTTCTTTAGGGTCGGCAAAGTTAAATGCCACACTGCCTTTGAAAGGCAATGGAAATTCTTTGAGGTCTGTTCCAGGAACTCCGTCACCGACTGTTCCAAACTTAATTTTTCCTACGCCCATGGCGATAGGTCTTACTTCTCCTGCCATAATTACTTGTCAATTAAAATTTCTAATCTAATATTTACACACGAAAATCCTTCTTTCAGTTCCGGTATTGGAACACTCCAAATGACTGTTACTTCTTTACATCTGCCGTCGTTACTGTTGATTGAATCAAGCGATTTCCGTACCTTACGCTTTAATTCTTTCATTCGTTGACGTCGGTTCATCCCATTATCATTCAAGGGAACGAAGATGTTGATATTGACAGGCACTTTATTAATAAAGTCAAGTTCATTCAGTTGCAGGTGATTAATAACAATATGCTCATTAGTAACACCTGCTTCCGATTTGTCCTTGTAAATCACAACATCGGTGCCCGCAGCGGCCACAGCATCATAAACTATATCTATAGCGTCAAATTCATCCATAATCAAATCTTGCTAAAAACTGATTTCAACGTATCCCTTAGATATTTCTCACATTGCGTATTAGCACCTGAAACGACTTCATACCCTTTAGCTTCCACGGCTGCCGCATATTCCATTCCTGCAACACCGACCAATATATAACCACCGGTATGAGACAGAGATACTTCTTCTGCAAGCCTACGCCCTTTATATTTACCAGTTGTCTTATCAGTCCCCTTGTCGCTTTCCTTGAAGTTCTCCTTGACAACTTCCCCATCTTTTGCAATTATATATCCGATAGAGGAACGAAGATTACCAGTCTGGTCTTTATATGAGCCACTCCGGCGGGCTACTTCGATAAACTTTTCACCTCCTGCCTGCAGGAGAACAAGCGTCTTATCTTCTGCTTTACTTTGAAAATGCTCAAACCATTGTTCTAGTGACTTTTGGTCAAATAGGGGAGTCATGCCATTTCTCATACGTTGATAATTGAATGTGATTGATAGGGTTCCCAGCAAATAACCGGTACATCAATACCCTTTGATGCGACTTTCAAACGTAAAAACTTACTGTCTGCTGGCGGTTGCATTTTGGAGTAGAAATAGCCATGTACCTGCGCTTCATCACCAGCCGAATTACGTTTGAGAACGATTCTACCATCGCTTACCGGGTCGTAGCGTCCGGGGACAGATATTTCAACCGGTTTCCCAGGAACCCATTCACCATCAACTAAGCGCCCGTTAGCCTCAATAGTAACTATTGCTGTATGTGGATACCGTTTTACCATCTGTTACCAGCTCTTCCTTTGATAATGATTCGTTTCCCAAGTTTAGCAGCTTTCTCCGGCTCCCCGTTCTCGATATATAACTGTCTTGCAGTCTGAATATAGAAAGAACGGGGATGAGTGATAGAAAGCTTATTTTCACTGAAATCTTGAGAGTTTACCATCATGGCATACGTATCAGCGACACAAAGATTGACTTGCTTCATGTTTTCAGCAGTACATTTATCTTCAGGATTAACATCACGTTTTACAAAGACTACATTCTCCAAGAAGCCTTCCATATCCCCAACAGAAGGATATTCCAGTATTGTTTCTCTGATTGTTGCCATAATAATAATTAATAACCGTCTTCGTCTGTTTTTTCAGTATCTTCGCCTTCCGCCCATGCTTTACCATCAGTCTTCATGATGTACATTGCATCAGGGTCATTGATAACCGGGATAGCATTAGCTTCCGCTTTAGTCCATTCCTTGAATGGTTCTAACTCAGACCATTTGCTGATAAAAACAAAGTCTTTTTTCAGCGTGGTAGCTTTCTTCTTGTATTCAACCGAATGTTCTGCTGCGATAGGGCCATGCTGGATATCGCCACACTGCAAATCCTCCAGGAAACAGATATTGTTTGCTTCCCACGGGTTTACTGTTGTACGTTGATGGGCGGCATTCTCTATACGAACAGACGGACTTACAAGAACGATTTGAACGCCTTCTGTATTCTCTTGTCCGGAAAGGTACTCGTTAATAACCTTTTTGGAGATAGTCAGCTTTTCTTTCTGATTAATCCAGCCTTTTACCTTTTCAATAACAGCCTTTTGCTTCTTCAATAAAGCAAATCTGTCTTTACGCATCACTACGTATTTAATAGTGACACCCTCGGCAGAAGCGGCGACTACGGTATCTTCGATATCCTGCAAACCATCGGCTGTTGCTGACTTAGCCCAGTCCTCGGTAGATACTATCTTGTTCGTGTTAGGCATACCGCAACCGACAAATTCTTCGGTAACAATACCGTTATTGTTGCTTGAATTGAGGATGAATCCACCTTTGGATAACAACTGCATGCACCACCACTCGAAACGTCCACGAACAGCATTATATACAAAGTCCTGGTCTTTGAAAGCGAGGTCCAGGATAGATTTCAAATCCGAATCACCTTCACAATCACGGCTAAGTTGCCGGTATTCGTTCCAGTCGCTTTCATTCATACCACGCTTAACGGCAGTCTTGGGGATATCACCTGACATCTTACCTACAACTTCACGTTTCTTTTGCGGTGCAGAAGAATCAAAGCTGATAACGTCTGCAATAACAGGAGCACCTTTCTCTCCAGTCAAAGTTTCCCATTTCAGAGAATCTTTCTGCTTTACACCGAAAAAGTTAGGGAAGAAGACCGGCTTAACCTTACGTGAGTTAAGTCGTGCTCCCATGTTCTTACGGTTCACTTGTTTAATTAAACTTCTTTCCATATATCATTATTTTAATGGATTAGACAAAACGGATAAAACGGAGCAACGCTTTAATAGCGTCGTCAACAGGGTAGGGCATTACTGCCTCATTAACAGTACCACGCACCAAGAGTCCGGATTGCTGGTTAGCAACGGTCACATCAACCTTGTTCATAGTGATAACCTCTGGGGTATATTTGAACTTAGCAGCTTTGGCAGCAGCTTTAGCGGTAACGAGAACCAACACATCATTCATCTTTGCGGCTCCAATAGCTCCGGCAAGAGTTATCGTGTCATAAGCCGTATTGGTCTTGTCGATTGCAGAGATTACATCAGAAGCGCCGGTTAAAGCACCGCCGATTGTAACAGCTTCTCCAACTTTGAACACATGATTCTTTGCGATTTGAATAGCAACAGCATCGGCAGCCGCGACAGCGGTAACTTTTCCGGTTTTAACTACATGGTAAAGACCATTAGCATCTTTACCCACGATTACAAGCGGAGGAAGCTCGTCGATGATTTCCTTCAGTTCCGCGCGGGCAATAGTTCCACCGCCCTGAATGTCCTCGATAATCTTTTCGATACCGGGAGCATACTGAAATTCACTTTGTTTTTTTCTGAACATAGCTTTAAATATTAATAATTATTCTTCCAGACCAAGGCTAGCAGTGCCATTATCAGAGCTTTCCTCGTCCTCCATTAACTTCAACCATTCCTGTTCGGTACGTTCTTTAGGCTTATAGGAATTAGGCTTGTAATCACCACCGGCGATCTCATCATCAATAACAGATTGTTTGATTTCGGCATATTCTTCCTGAAGCTCTTTAATCTGGTCTTCAACAGAGGTTTCCGAGTTGACATCAATACGGTTGAACCATTTTGCAGGGAGTTTAGAATCTGCAAATAACGCTTTAGCAGATGCTTGTTTTGTAGAAGTTGTGACTGTTGAAGCGACAGTAGAGACAGATGCAGCCAACTCGGAAATCTGTTTCTGTTGGGCTTTCAATAACTTAACAACAGAAGCAGGCAATCCTTCGAAGTCTTCGTCCTCGTCTTTATCGTCTTCTTCATCATCGTCTTCGGATTTTACCGTTTTCTTAGTCTTTTTAGCCGATTTGATAGGTTTGCCATCCTTTAAACCATTGCTCTTTTCATACTCGGAAATAGCATCCTTTTTCGCTTTTTCTATTGCGGATGTGTTTTCAAGATCAGGAAGAATATTGTCTTTGAACAAGGCAATATAAGTATCAATATCCTCCTCCTTTTCGATTTTGAAGAGTTTCTGAACCTTTACAGCGTACTTTTCGTTTACACCTGCGGCTTTCAATCCCTTTTTAATTGCATCAATGATTGTCATAACGATTTTCTATTAAAATATAAAGGGAGTAAATTTTTCCTGCTTATATATTTTATTTCAGAATCAAATGCATACATTTGCAATATGGATAAGAAGAAAGAATATAAAGTCAAAGCTAAAGCACTCGCTCTTCAAAATGGATTCGACCAAGTTTCCTACTATGGAGAGTGGAACGATTATTTGGCATATACAGCATCCCGGAAAGAAGATGAAGGGCGTTGTATTGGTTATCCTCGGTTTATCCTTGTAAAAGATGGCGTTGCTACACTGGCTCCTTATACACAATCGACAGATATCATGGGAATGACTTCTATGCCAAAAGGATATTCAGAGACACTGCTATAATTTCTTCACTATTCCGTTAATAATATCAGTATTTACTAGAAGATTATCCACACGTAGTACATTGACTCCATATTTCAGGCTTATTTCCTTTGATAGTTCTCCCCAATTTTTTATTTTTCCAGTTTGTGGATCATATATGACTATTTTTCCATCAAGTGATTTTTCCAAAGTAATAATATGCCCCGAATTTCGACCTTTCCAAGAGAAATCAATATGGTATCTTCCTGGCTCTTTTACTAGTTCGACTAGTTCCTTGGTTAACTCTTTTATACTTTTGCTTTTTAAAGCCCCTGTTCTGGTTATATCATATATGCCACCTGCTGTCTTTTTTTCAGGCATAACCATCGTTTTCGGATCAATCCATACCCAGTTAGTTCTTTTTGAGAGCTCATGGGGAATATTCCCTTTTTTCTCAAGATTAGGCAGTGCTGTTACATCATATCCACGTCGTCTCAACTCGTTAGCAACAACACAAGATTGACAGTTTACACCATATTCATTCCCTTTACCGAAGTTTATATTTCCCCGTAGTTCATTAGCTTCTTCGAAAGTCATTTCTTCACCTCTCTTGATGCCAATTTTTTGCTCAATCTTGGTTTGATTGAAGTTTCTTACAAATCGTTCATCCCATCTTTTCTGAATATCATTTTTCTCTATATCGGTCTTGATGCGTTTGATTTTCTTTGGTACAATTTTGACGACCGAATTGGATACAAACTTAGAATCAAGAAATTCCACTAACTTGGGGTCAATATTAGCCTTTTCACCCCGCATATAGGCGACAAAGCTTTCAGCTAAATACTCAGACTTGCTTGATGTAGCATAACCAGAAATTTTACTGGCATACAGGCTCATTTCCTTACCTAGTTCATTATTCAAATTAGTTGGTAACATCTTCCATTGTACATGATGTCCTATTTCATGACGAATACATCCTTGTAAAGTTTCATCTACCAATGACCGACCAGCTTCTTTATAACGCATAGCTATTGCTCTTTGAGCAGGAGTTAATCGGTCTATATTCTCCATTACTTTACTCCATGCATCTTGTGACTTTTGCATATATTCAGCAAAAGCCTTTGGTGATTTTAAGATATCTTTATTCAAGAATATACCTCCGTCAACTGGACTATAAGAGGCAACAGCATCTACACCATCAGAAAAAGCCTTTTTTCCCTGTACAGAAGTTGGTGATATAACCTTGATACCGCTAATTTTAGGCATATCTAATTGATTGAAAACATCTGCGAGTACTTTATTGATTTCGTTTGCATTATCGACGGATATACCTTTGTAATTAATCTCTCCCTTGAATGTACGGTCAAGCATGTTTTTTTGACAGAATTGACGTGCAAACTCCTGTGCTTCTTCTATGCTCTTACTTTCTTTGAAGGTATATTTAGGCTCAATTACAAGCTGTTGTGGCTTTTCTGGTTTAATAGCAATCTTTATACGCTCATTGATATCTCCATCCTTAGTGAAGTTATCCTTATACCAAAAAGCCGATTGCAATCCATCTTTATTCTCACTGACGAAATCCTTTGCTTTCTGGGGAATATCCGTAATAATCTGCTCGTGCGGAACTGTGTCATTCAGCAGGAAATCAGCTAAATTATCCGGTTCCATTACGATAGGAGTAGCGAAGCAGATACAGAAAGGATGGAAGCCTGTAAACTTGAATGTCTTCGGATATTTTCCGACCATCGCATCACAGATTTTGCACGGTCCGCGATTATTGGCCGAACGTTGTATCTCGATACCTAGTACGAAATCCTGCTTACTCCAACGCTCATAGTCTGCACTACGGTAAGCTATATTTGTGGTTGTTGCAGATGTCCGGAGAGCGTTCATCTTGGCGCTACGATACACACCCTGTCCCGGATGGTAGTCTTTCATAGGACGAGATAATACAAGCTTACCTTCGTCGTTTCGTACACGGCGAAAGCGTTTGTCCGGCTTGTCTAGTAACTGCCGCATATTGCGACTAATCTCATTTGAACTTCGACCAGCAGCAATACCGCTATCAAGATAGAACTCTAATTGAGATTTCGTTTGTTGTGCTATGTTCCAAACTCTATCAGATAATCGCAACCCTTGAGCATCTACCTCCTTCTGAAAGGCCGAAAAAGCAGACATACTGTGTGTGAACATACCTTCCTTGGCAACCGATGAAATAGACATTCCTTTGATATACTCACGTATGAAATCGTCATTCTTCATATCTGACCGCTTCCATGCGTCGAACTGAAACGATTCGATATTTTTAATTAGCAATGATTCCAATGTCAGTAGCTCTTTGTCGACGGCATTTTCAATGCTACGATTCTGTATCCACACGTTATTTTTTCCCGCATCAGACCATTTACGGAGATACGGGGAAACAGAAAGTATAAACTGATTAAAGATATTGGCTATTACGGCCTGCTGTGCAGCAATTTTCTGTATATGTTGTTTATCGTAGAAAGAAAGTCCGGGCATAGATTATAAAGTTGCTCCAATAAATGAATTATTTTGTGCAGTCTCTTTTTCGTCTTGCTTCTTACGATTCAATTCTGTTTCCACATCGTCAGTGTATGGTGAATTCTTTATAATCGTTTCCTTGCTATTGAATTGAGAAGCAGTTTCGAGGTTCTTGAGTTCTTCAGCCAGGTCCTGTGGGAGAATACTGCCAAACTCCACCTCAATAAAATTATCATTTAGCTGTGACGCATACTTGGTATGTGTAATATTAGCCATTCCTGCTTGAACTATTGCCACGGTGCGTTGAACAGCAGGGCCGAAGATTTCCATCTGCTCACTGGCTTTTATTTCTGCATCAATCAGCATAAATCGGCGAGATGTCCCGCTTAAGTTACCTAATCCCATTAGTTTATTCATTGATAAATCAGGGCTGGAAGCTCCGGAGTGTATGGCATCATCTAATTGGTTAAGTTCGAGTGTAACGGATTCACAAGACTGTTGCCATGCTAAGTAATCGGCATCACCATGATACGACGTACCGGTATCAGGGTCTATTTCTATTCCGAAGTTCAGTTCCTTGCCAACTGTCTCTTTACTCGGTAGATTTGCAAGACCATAGGTTTTAAGAATTGGTTCAGAGAAATAATCATTTGTATCTGACAGACGGGAAAGTCTCATCTCCTTTTTATCCATCAAATTAGCAACATCGTCCCAATCAGGACAATCGACCTCGGCATATACTACCGGAATCTTGCCAAAGAGGTTTTTTGTCTTTTTCACCAGCCAAACGCCATCCATAACACCGGAGTAGATAACTTCTTTCGTGTATATCTTCACGCATTCACAAGTACGGCCATTGACTTCAGCATTGTATTTATAGATGAAGCCGTCCATATCGTCGTCTTCATCAAAATGTGGATAGAATTCACATTCGACATTGCTATCTTTAGGAGTAGAGAGGATTTTAACCTTTAGCTGGCTTTTACCATCATCCCGGGTAACTGGATAGAAAACAATAGCAGCTTTGGTTTCTGACAATACTTTGCGAGCAAACTCTTTCAATACGGATTGCATCTTGAGCTTACGCTTGTATACTTTTTTAAATTCGCTAAAGCCGTCGTTTGAATCTTCGGCTGTGATAGTCATTTCACCACCAAATAGAAAGGCAACAGAGGTGCGAACTATCTTCTTTGGTAGATTAGTCACAACTTGAGCGACTTCTACAGTTTTATCCTCTAGTTTCTTTGGCTTTTCTTCTCCTGTATCGGCATCAACCTCTTTTTCTGTTTCCGAGTATACAGCAATCTTCTTCGGTTCACGATATCCGACAGATTCTTTACGACGAGTTCTTTCTCCATCGTATTCCTCCATATACTCACGAGGATTGCGGTTCTCGCGTGTATCAACGCATAAATCACCTACTATGCTTCCGAAGTCCTCATTTCTTAGAATATCCTTAATGTCTGGCATATACTTTTCTCTTAAAATATAGCAGCAAAGGAGGATTTTCTGCGGGAGTTATAGCCTTGTAGAAGTCAATAAAGCTTAGCAAAGGATATAATGTTGTATAGATTCACTATCAATTTCATTTTATTAGAATGTCAAAGTCCCAGTTGAGTAGCTAATTCAACTGGGACTTTAATCGTCTCATCTATGATTTTTTATGATCTAGTTTGATTAATAGAAGTACTCCGAAGAATATTCTCTTAACGATTACTCTTGCGACATTCTCTGTAGAGCTCGAGCACAAGCAAAGCTATAGTGCTAATGGCCGCCATAAAAGAGATAATTTCCATTGAAACCTCCTTTTAAAAAGGTTAGCTTTGACAAAGCACCGTAGTTAGTGCCCAATCTTCATCTTTTACTCTAGGTTTATCCGTGTATACACATTTGTGTTGCAAATATACAAAAATTATCCACGTCCTACTTTTCTAGTAATTTTTTTTAGTTTCAAACCAAGTGATTCAGCGAATTCTGCAAGTATTGTCATGCCATCTGGAGCATCGTCATGAGCATTATCACCCTCGCGCTTGTAGCTGGTAAGAGCTTTCATGAAACGACCGTAGTCTGAACCTTTGGCGTACTCTGATTCATCAAGGAAAGCGCAATGTTTCTTTATCCATCCAGCTTTCATGATGATACGTGTAGGTTTGTGTTGTGTTGTAGGACGAGCCTGTATTTCACATGCTTTCTTTTGTTCTATTACCATCTTACGGACATGAATAGCAAATATACGTCCTCCGTTATTTGATTCGATGCGCATCTGGTCGCATTCCGTATCAATTACCATTTGTGCCAGGCGCGGCTCTGTAACTTCTACAGGATCCTTGGTGAAAAGAACATCAGTGATAAAGTATTTTGGACCGAATACCTTTGCGAATGGTGCACAGAAATCATCATCTCCTTTATCTGCCGTATCACAACCACCGATAACGCCATCAGGTTTCTTTCCCGCAATATCAGAACTTTTGAACCGCATGAGAGCAGATTTAGGAAATAATAGGCCTTTGGCTTCGAAGGGCTCCTGCATATACTCGGCCATCCAGATACTTTCGTCTGTTTCAGAACGTAGTTCCTTGTAGTACTCTGTTGTATGTACATCGGCACAGAAAGTTTCGTCGTTCTCATCCAGGGCGGCAATACGAATGATTTCATTGTACTTGCCGGCTTCTTCCATGCGTCCGAGGACATCATTAGAAGACCAGCGTGTACCGATGTCAATCATGCAGCAGCTTCCTTCAATACGTGAATCGTGCGTACCTTGTTTCCAAGACCATACCTTCTCGTTATTATTGTCGGATAACGCATCTTCCAGGCTCTTGTACAAGTCGTCTGTCATGGCGAGCATTGATGCACCGAAACCGATTACAGTTCCGCCAACACCGGCACCAAAATAAGATACCTGTCTAGCACTATCCAAACTCCATCCCGCTAGATTCTGCTTATCATTTCTTAAAACTATCCCATCGAACACGGATTGGAACTTAGCCGAGCGTAATATCATACGAGTATCGTATGATAGTTTATTGTACAGTTGAGAGGAGCAACAGTTACGCATAACCGATTCTTCTGGATGCTTGCCCAACATCCATGCAATAAACAAGGAAGATATATACGACTTCCCGGCACGTGGTGGCATACTGACCGCCAAACGATAAATAACACCGGACGAATATGATTCATACACGCGCATGAATGCTTCTGCAATTTGTCTCAAAAACATTCTCCGGCAAAAAAACATAGGGTCGTAATATAAACAGAAGGACCAAAAATCATCTTTGGCATCCCTTCTCTTTAACTCCATGTATATTTTGAGAGCCCGAGGATTATATACTATCGTTTTGTAAATACTTTGCATGGGAATAAATCGCATTTTAGCATGATTATTCTGTCTTTTTGCTATATTCAAGCATGTTCATTAACTTCGTTTTCAATTCTTCGTCAGTCACATCTTCAAATCCTGAATTGATTCTCTGCTCCATAACGACAGGAGCATCAAAGCCAAGCATCTTACATATACGGTCAATACTCCAGTTCTTACCATGGAGGCGTATTTCAATGCCATGTCTGCCTTTTTTAATACTTTCAATGGCTTTACGCTGGGAAAGTGTAAGCTTATCAAATGATTTTATAGATAGTGCAGTACCGTCAAACTCTATATAGTCGGCAATGTCGGAGAAGGCTATTGCTTTAAGTTCTTCGAGAATGTCTTGCTTGCGAATATCGCTCTCTTCATTCATGGAGATGCGCTTTTCTTCTATGGTTGCCGTAATGGTGCCGTTTTTTAAAAGTTCAACTGCTTTTCTTTTAATCGTATCATACTTCATATTTCCACAATCATACGCATGTCTGTATGCGTCTGTGGCATTACCCGTTTCAAGATATAGGTTGCAAAACTTCTCTTGTTTTATGGTGAGCTTCATAAATACTTTTTGGTTAAAATATAAAGATAGTACACAATTACCAACTGTTACGAACACAGTAAAGAAAGCAAAAAAATAGGCTACCAACAAAATGGTAACCTATTCAATAACTATCTTTCTCAATACTTTTTTCTATGGTTTAAAATCTTCAGTGATTAACAGAAGTGCTATCATTGGTTGTACTGCTATTCATCTTTTCCATTGTTTTTTGCACGATACTATTTGTAGCTTTTTCAGAAGTGCTTCCGAGAAAGAAGAACATGCCAGCAATCAAAGAAAAAATAAAGGCAGCCAATACACTTAATAAAACACTTTTTGTATTTGAGGGTAATGCTTTCTTTATATTATTTTGATATTCCCGAAGCATTTCTTTTTCATACTCTTGTATTTCCTCACCTGCTGCATTCATCACCATGTCGGACAGTAATGCTTCTGCATCATTACGATATTTTTTCAACTGGCTTTCAGTGGTAGATGAAACAAAAAAAGATTCACACTCATCATCATTAGGGTCACGCTTCTTTGTTTCCTTTATTTCTGTTATGAATTCTATCTTATGTTTTTTATAAATTCCATAGGCAACAAGACCTACTAAATCGTCCTCAGCTTCGACTAATTTCTCATAGATAAAATTATACTTTCGTTCCATCTCCTTAATCAATTAATGTCCTCAATGCCGATGAAGCTGCTACATTTATTTTTTCTCTTGATACAACTATCTTTTTTGTACCGAATGAAGTCTTACATTTCATAGACACATTACGACTATCCATGCTAACAGATCTTGATTTTCCTTGTATTATACGACTATTTGCGCGATTAATACTTTCACGAGATATTACTTTTGCCATAACTTTCTAACGGTTTTGAGTTACAAATATACTACTTTTCTTATAGAACTCGTTATTCTCTTACTTTTTTTTGTATATTTCTAGATTTCACTACGAATTTTCCTTTCTTTTGTTTATTTCTGAAATTTACGCTTCTCATTAAGTAATAACTCCCAAATGTAGTCTCTGCCTTTTGGAGTCCACACCATATACTCACGTGGTTCATCATCAGGATCGACAGGTTCATATACAACCGTATATGTTAATTCACGTCCAACAAGAGACGAATCCAATACCCATCTCTGTTTTATATTATCATATTCTTGGACTCTTTTATATTCAAGAAAAGCGTTCAGTTGCCTTGCATCTGAATTTAATGCTTTCGCCATCTGTTTAACTGTATAGTATTTACATTGGCGGGGAGAGATACGTTGTTCACTGGCAGATAATAATGGATTCTGCAAAGTCGGTATAGCTAATAAATCACGTTGGCGAATCAATTCTGATTGGATCTGATTAATTTGTGCGGCCATTACTTGTGTAGTTTCAACCAATTGCCTCAAAACAGTTACGTCGATAGGTGAGGGAAGTACTGGTGCTTCCTTTATGGCTTTTTCCATTTTGTTGAAGGCTTCGATATAATCGAGTTTGAATTGAAGAGCTTTCTTTCCGGTGAAGCCCATTGCTAAGAGAGTGAAGCCGTCACGGTTCATTACGTACATAGGGTGGTCCTTGCCTTGAATATCAATATAAGAACTTTCAACAAATAGGTGCCCTAACTTTTCAGGGCACGTAAGAAGAAGTTTACCAACAGCTTGATATACATTATCATGTCTTCTATCAAACTTCTCTGCCACAAGCACACTATTAGTCAGAGGTTGGCCTTCTGAACCTTGGAATACTATATCATTCATACCAGACCTCCCTTCTTGGTCTTACAGTCTACCTTCATATCACGACCATTTGCGTTTACTAAGCTCACTGTGCTATTAGTGATGTCACCAATAGTTTGAATGTTGATGTTCACTGTTATATTGGGACATCGAATGAGCTTGTTCAGCAAAATAGTAAGCATCTCTTCGTCTTTGATTACTATTTGAATATCATCATTCATCCTAGACCTCCTTTCTGTATGTCATGATAAAGCTGCTCGCTAATGATGCATGAAACAGTGGATATCACTTCGTCAATGTCACTAGAATAGTTCTCTTCATTACATTTATGCAGCTTTACGCCTTGCTTTCTCATACGGGCACAAATGCGATTATATACCTCTTTAGTATCTCTCAATGTTACCATCAAGTTGTGAAGTTCTTCATCTACTACAAACTTCGGTTCCGCATTCTTATCGCTCATAATATGCCTCCTTTCTCCAAATCAAACTCATACTTACTACTGGCAAGCATGGTCAAGGTACGCATACAACTGTTTAAGTCTTCATATAAAGTAGATTCATCTGATTCAGATACGTTTACGCCTTGATGTGAATAAGTGGCAAATAGGATGCCACACTCAAGCTTGACACGGTTTAAGGCTTGCAATTGTTCATAGAGTCTATTGTCTATGATTCTTTCGGGAGCAATTGATTCATTAGCCATGATATACCTCCTTTCTTGATGAAGCCATTAACACGATTGAAGAGATAAACCAGCCTATACAGGCGAAGAGAGGAAATGATGTATCAGCAGAACCTGAAGCAATAAGAGCGATGAACGCAATACACACATTCACAAGTCGGAGCACGATACTTGTGGTTACACGATGCCCATTGGGTGTGGGCGCACCATTGATTGAAATTGAATTTTCCATTTTACTGTATTGTTTGGCATTTCGGCAATAAATTGAACACAAGAACGGCCGTCGTTTCCCATGTCGCCAAACAATACAGTAGTAATCCAACTCCGAAGAGCAAAACCTACAGGGGAAAGACAGCCGCCTTTATGGTTCAAGTATGGGCATAAAAAAAGCCCGACTTTAAAAGTGAGCATTAACCGCGCTCTGCGAAGTGGGACTAACCCACTGTATTATTTGGCACTGCAAACATACAGATTATTTCTGAATTTCAAAAGAAAATGCTCTTATTTTCATCAAAAAAGAGGTAAATAAGCAATTTATGAATCTTTTTTATCTTCATTCTTTTTTTCTTTGATATCTGTATTAATAGTAAAAGAGGCGAAATTATAAATGCTGACCGCTATATCCTTCATTATCCATATTGAAAATAAGATGAAATATAGTGAGATGACTAAAAGCAGTGAGTTGATAATGTTAGGTGGTAATATATGAAACGGCATATTCACAGTCCCTATACTATTCACTATAAGAAGATAAAGAACCCCAAAACAAATAATCTTTATTGCAGCAGCAAAAGATGAGTTCAATCCATTCAGTAGCTTATTTCCTTTTGCATTATGCTTCATCTTTTCACAGATTGGGGACCAGTACATAGACATTAATATAGCATAAGCAGCCAAAAGGATTGACAACATTACAGGAACTACACTCAATCCAATCGTGATAACCTTAAACAGTTCAACAAGCATATCTTTTTCCCCTAAGTAGCTAATAACAGTTATAGTAACTGCTGCCAATACAGGGAAAATTGAATCTTTAATCAAATCATAATTCGTGTATGATCTGAACACTGAATCCCAGCCAAATATAGAGTGTCTCTTTTCCATTTTTATTCTGAACCTTTATATCTTGTAACAACCTCGTTATATATAGCCATATATATACTACCGATGCTACTGAATCCAACTTTTATCTTTTCAATGTAATTCTCGGTGCGTATTCTATGATTTTTCCTTTTGGGTTTACTTCCCTTTTTCTTTCCTGGTATTAATTGGTAACCTGTGATTTCAGCAGCGCCATTCCCCATCTTAGTAACAAGATTAATCAAGGAATCAACCATCCCTCCTTCACTTAAATTTAGATCTTCATTTTCTGCTGAGGACACATCCATATTTATCAATGCAATATTACCTTCTTTGGCTAAATCACTAAACGTTTCTTCAAATCCTTCTATATCATCCTTATTCCCGTAATTAATAGTTAACTTTACACGGTTAACATTAAGTTCCTTATATGCTTCTGTTATTTCATCTTTTGATGTAACAAAATTGGAATGTATTTGTTCTGGTCCCAATATTTTTTCCGAAGCACCATCAATATATTTCTTAATATTTTGAATGGTGATTTCACTACCTGACATCAAACACAGTTTGTGTACTTCAGGAATAAAGTAGAATGTTGCTTTCTTTGTATTGGCATATAAATCCTCATCACTCTCTCTGCTTTCAATCGTTTTGCTTCTTTGATTGAACCATGCATTGGACCTGATACCCATATAAGTAACAATCGTTCCTTCATACATGTTCAAAGTTGCTAGTTTCTCAAATCGTAATAACTCTATGTAATGATCTCCTTTCAATGGAATTACATGATCAAAATATACCATCTTCTCAAACAAATTCACATACGACTCCGGTGCCTGATTGTGTAACAAAACGATGTTCAACAATTGCATAGTCTTTGACTTCTGCTTTTCAACAGTTTTAAACTCTCTAAATTTAGTTTTCATAGCTCTAGATATTCACATAGAGTGCGCCCACAGCCGTTATAAAGCTGAAACCGATTTTACGGTTTACACTCTATATGAATAGATTATAACATTATTGGGCATTGCAAATATAAGAATTTCCAATAATTATGAACTATTTTTTACTTAAAATATACTTTCTCCACTAATTTTCTTTCTAATAAGCTCCTGTACTCCATTATATATCTCATATAGCTGCTTCAATGTCTCCGGGCCTTTCCATTCAGAGAAATTTCCATCCTGGAAGAAATGAAACTCAAACACACGTGCGGCCAAATCTCCAAGGTCCAGGCTTTCATAAATTTCTCTCACTAGATGCAATTTTGCTAATATATCGGCATTCTTATCTTCTGTTTCATCCGGTAGGTCCTCTATATCCATTTTTGAATAATCTACGTTATCATCTGCCGGTAAAGGTTTGTATCTACTCCGGTACTGTGAGGTAGGAGAGGATGCGTTAAGCTTTATCATCTTCAAAACAAAGAAATCAAGCTCCGTATAGCCATTTTTCTTTGTGTCGAGTAATTTATCAAGCAACTCACTTTGCTTCTGAAGGAGCGAACATATGACCTCATTCAGGACATCTGTTGCTTCGTCTGAAATACCAGCAAGCCCACAATGATACAAAGAGTAATCAAGCCATCGCTCGTAGCGCTTAGTTATGTAATTATTTACTGCTTCACTTGCCATATGCATAAAGATTTTATATATTTGCTGTTCCTAATAGCAATACAAAGCTTTATGCTTATGAAAGCGGTCGGTGGTGGTACGCCGGCCGCATTTATTTTTCCAACTCTTTACCCTTGGCAATGTTGTAATTACACAAATACATTCCAATATCCATTTCAGCCACATTTGCAGCAGGTATCTTTTCGCCGTAGATTGTATGCAAGGCTTCATTATCTCCTTTCCATGCCTTCCAAAGTACTTCCGGTTCGTACTTCTCCGGCAGATAAGGGAAGAACTTCAAGAAAGCATCAAAGTGACGCTTTGCTTCTTCACAAGCTGCACGGGCGTTCTGAACGCCTACCACGATATCTTTAACCAGTGTCTCCGAACGGGAATATCCCTTTTCTATTTCCTTGCGTATCTTGTCGCTTTCCTTGCGTTCTATCTCCCTGCGCCTGTCCTTGCAGAAGTCTGCAAGAGCTACCATGATAGCTTGGTTGTTTATCTTCGACCCCCAGACGAATTGCCCACGGCTGCCGTTTTTTAACTGGCTGAAAAAGATACATAGTTCCGCCAGGTTCAGATACCAATAGCTGGAAAGTATCGACAATGCTGTTTCTGCTAACTGTGGGGCAGGTAGTTCAATTCCTGCATATCTGAAAACAGATTGCAGATGTCCGACTATGATTCTCACAGATGTAGAATTACCAAACACTCGGTTAACGTCTGCAAGTGTCGGTATTTCCTCCGCATCAGCTGCAATATCTAGTCCGATATCGCAGTTTAATTGAGCGGGTGTTCCACTCCATTCATCGACCAATTGGGAGGCTGTCAATGAACTCTTCAAGAGTTCCTGCCTGCTTGTCAAACCAGTCTGGCTGACCGAGGCTACTTTCCGAAGTTGGTCGGGGTGTAGCACTATTGCAAGTCCCGTTTTTATTAATTCTCCGTTCATTTTTCTCGCTTTTAAGTTCAATTTTTAACCAACTGGCAAAATGTGACATTGCATCTTTGGGCGATTTGGATGTCTCACCCTTATTCTGTTGCTCCATGAAGAACTTTTCCAAATACCTGTAAAAGGTTTCTAAAGTGAAATCAGGATTACCGGAAGAACGAATATTCATTGTCGCTGTCTCCGCCCATGACTGATTCGATTTAAGTTCAGCATAACAATCGTCTAAGGACTTATCAAAAAAACTATCCGCTGGGAACAATTCTCCCACGCGTACATGTGAGGGAGAAGAGTTTGGTTTTGTTTTAAGTTTATTATAGTCTGTACTATTGGTTCCCTCATCTCCCCCCTTATTGGCTGTCTGATTGGTTCCCTTATCTACCGTATTTTTTACGGTAGTTATAACAGCCGTTTTGAAAGGTTTTTCAAAGGAATATGAGCTTACCATTCTCTTACTTTTTCCTGATTTGTAATATAATAAACCTGTATTGATTAATGTTTCCCGCGCTTTGACTAATGTTTTCTCATTGATATTTAAAGCATAACAGAGCTCAACGTTCGAGCAATCAAAGATGCTCCTCCAGTCCTCACCATTGCAAATAGCCACTAGTTCATAGAAAAGGGCTTGTTCGGTGGCTGTGAACCTGAAACTTCTACGTGCTTTTCGCATCTTGTCTGCTAATGTATATCCGTCCATATGCTATGCCGTCAGTCTTTGACGTATTAAGTTCATATTCTTTTTTACGAGTCCGATAATACGGTTATGGTACTCGGTATCTTGGTTACAGACCCCTTGAGACTGAACAATACTGAATGTCTTTAAATTGACCTCTATAGTCTCAATATGTTTTTTGCCTATTCGGGCAGAAAGAATGAGTGAATCCTTTTCTTTATAATATTTATTTGTAAAGACGCAATGGTGCATGATTTCACCTTCTTGTTGAAACTCTTCAATACTTTTGAGCGGTACTACGACTATTTTACCATCATACATTTTTAGGTCAAAGAACTTCGATTTTTCTTTGATATAATTCTCTGCATCCTTCTTGAGTTTAAGCAGACGTTGCATATCCTTGGCCTTACGTTCTTTTTCATCATCACGTTTTTTTCTCGCCACATACAAGTCATGAGCTTTTTTTAGATTCTTAGGACAAACGTAATGAGCGTTATGCAAATCTTTATGATAATGATCTAGTAGTTCTAGATAATCAAACCACATCGAAACATCTTTAATCCGATATTTATTACGAAGACAAATTTTTATAGACGGCCAATACATATCAATTTTGTAACGGTGGTCCTCGAAATAATCTATTAATTCATAACGTCTTGCCTTTAGAAGTGTTTCGGCCTTGGGAGAATGGGGAATTGTATTGGCGGCAGTAAGAAATGACATACCGCGTAATTTACAATCTATACCCATTCGAATATATTTAGGTCTAAAGACAGAGGCCGGATGATAGCGTTCGCAATAAATATCATTGTTATGATTGTAATAATACGATCCAATAACTTTATTCCGTATCTCCAGTTCTCCGCACCAGCCATTGAATCCCATATTATTGGCACGAGCTACTACTTCCCGGTTACCGTCGTCTTTTATCCAATGTTGCAGTATCTCACGAATATAATAACAAGGCTTTGTTTCTGATCGGTAATAAGCAATCAATTCAAAACTTCGGATAACTTGGAATTCCTCACAAATTTCTGCCTTGCCAATAAACATTGCCTGTTTATTGATACGCTTCCTCGACTGCTCTATTTTCAAAGACGTATCACAATGAGGACAAACAGCACGTTTACGTTTTACAAGTTCCGGAGCGAAGCGTTGGCCGCACTCCATACATATAACACGTGACTTTGTTGCATACCCTATATGATTTAAACAATCATCTTTAGCCCAGTCAATCATCATATTATCAATATTAGGTAGCTGGCTGCTTAAATCAGCTACTCTGACTTGAAGTTTAGTTCTTGGTCTCATAACTCATCAAATAATAAAAATTGTCCTGATGGTATTTCTGTTTTCTTCCCTTTACGCTTATTAGTGGCAGAAGCCGGCTTTTTAGTTTCCGGTTGTTCTGTAGCCGCTTCTTTTTTCGCATTCCCAGTTGATACCTTATAATTGGTCTGCTTACTTACTTTGATATTATCTTCATCGTAGTAATGAACTGCAAGCCCGAATACTTCATCGTCAGACATGAATACAGCGTTATCACCGCGTTTTTTAGCTTCACCTATAATGTAGTTGCAACATTCATCTATATTCTTGCTTTGCTTCGCAAAAGAGGTGGCAAAGAGGGAATCCCTCTTTGCGCGTTGCTCTAAATAAGATTGAATAACCTGTTTGAATGATTGATTCTCTTTTCCCATAGCTTTAATTATTAATTGATAAAGGCATTAATAGGTAGGTTAAGCTTTTTACTTCTTCGTCACAGCGGGTAAGAAGTGAGGCTTGCGATGGATCGCTCATAGTGATGGCAATATCTTCCGAAGGAATGTTATTCACCATTTCAATCAAGAAGCTGCTTCTAAAGCCGATTTCAATATTACAGCCTGACTGTAGGGGAATCGTTTCTTCTGCAGACTTAGAGAAATATAAATCATGAGCTGCAATTTTAAGAGAGTCGGAATCGAACTTGAGTACTACCAAAGACGAACTTTCATCACAGAAGACAGATACACGCTTTAAAGCTGACACAATATCAGCTTTCTTTAATACAGCACGATTGGGTTGCTTTTGAGGAATAACAGCGCGATAATTAGGGAACCGGCCTTCAATCATACGACAAATTAATCGATATGAGTCAAATTCAAATAAGATATTGGTCTGATTTACCGAAATCTCTACATTCATACAATCTTCCGGAACAATATTGGAGAGGACCTTTGCGAACTTGCTTGGCAGGATGAAGGCTGCCCGTTCCTTACGTGTGTAGGGCGATGGATTCTCAATCATAGCCAATCGAGTTCCATCCGTTGCGACAAATGACATCGAATCTAGGCCTATATCAAAATAGACACCATTCAGCACCGGACGGAGCTCGTCATTAGCACTACAAATTAATGTCTGCTTTATTCCGTATAATAAATCATTACCTGATACAAGGAATGGGGTAGCGGTATTATCCGTATTCATAGAGGGATACTGCTCTTCCTTTTCAAGCGGTATTGAAAACTTGCCATTGGCGTATTTGACAATCAGTTCTTTTTTTAGGATAGATATCGTCAATGGCTGTTCAGGGATTTCTTTTAATCCGTCAAGCAAAGTTTTCGCATTGGCCATAAAAGAATGATTGGTAAAATCTGCTTTTCCATCTATATTCGTTGTGATACGACCGGCTTCTTCTCCTGCTGTTACCAGGATGATTCCAAATTCGTCGATGACAAACAAAAAGTTGTCATAGGCCGGTATTGAATTTTTGGGCTGTATGATTCGCCCGATTGATTTAAGCTTATCCAATAAAGCTGTTTTTGAAACTGTTATTTCCATGCGTCATTGTTTTTTATGGCGCATAACATAGAGAAGAGAAGGGATTCAGTAATATGAAGCTGTTGAAGTTTATAGAAACAACAAAAGCCGGATAAAAACATTGTTTTATCCAGCTCGACACCATTATGTTTGCAAATATAGAGAGAGTTTTTTAATTCGCAAACGTTTCAGCCTTTTTTTTCTTCTTTTTTCTGTAATAAATCCAAAACAGCACGATTTGCCTTGTCGCAAATGCTATAGTCTATATCAATGTAGATGTCAGCCATCTTGTAGTCATTGTTAACATGTCCTAGACAGAAGTCTATATCAGCTTTGGGGATTCCCGCTTTGTTGCGCGCCAAACTGGCCCAGCTGTGGCGCGCCCAGTTCGTGGTGATCTTGAAATCGAGTTCTAAGTTCATGCAAATGTCTTTCAGCCCATTATTGACTGCCCGCATAAAATTATTCAAGTTACAATAGTTGGTATGAAAGTAAGAGAGGAAATAACCCTCTGTGTATTTATCAAGGAGGATGCGGAGTTCCGGTTCTATTTTTATCGAAAGCGGTATTTGCTCATGATTGTTCCGCGTTTTTGTTTTTGAACGTGTGTATTCCAGCCTTCCACGACGTTCACATGATATGCTATATAAATCATTGATGTTGATTCCCATCATATAGAACATCATCATAAAGACATCACGGGCCATATTAGTGCATTTCTTATCAGACTGAAAATCTCGGATTTTTAATAAGGTGTTGGTATCTATATTCTTTCGTTTTCTCCGATACTCCGGGATTTCAACTTTCTTGAATGGGTCGCCAGGAATCCTTATAATATCAAAGTCTTCGTTATTATAATAGAGTTTTGCCTTGTTATACAATGCTCTTATTCCCCTAAGATAATGGCTTACCGTGCCTGGTTCTAAAGGTGTGCCGGCAGGTCCGGAGTGATATAAGTCTTTGATCATCTTATTTAGCATGAATGAAGTGATAAGTTTTATATCTATCTTTTTTCTTTTCATGTACCAGCATAGAGTATCGATAGAAGATCTGTACCATTCGGCTGTTTTTCTCTTTTCCGTTTGAATTACTATATTTTGAGTAAACTCTACAAAATCTATAAACTCGGCATCAGGAACTAATGATTTTTCTATTTCTTTTTTTAAGTCCTTACATGACATAAATTGGGTTCTTTCTTGTCCTAGCTTCAAATACTCTCTCCTGATCTTTTGGATATACGCATTTATTTCGTACTCTATCATTTCACTGTTAGGTACGTTGGGTAGGATCCGACCGGAGTCGTCCATGCTTTCAGGACGGATATAATAACCGGTAGCTATGTACTGTGACTCTCTATTGTGATAGATTCTAATTTTTATATTTGATGTTCCATCTTGCTTGACATGTCTTCCACTTTGGAAAACGACTGCTTTAAATGTTGCCATACTGCTTTAATGTTTTTTAAAGGTTTAAAATCGCATTAAACAGCTTGAATCGGGCTAATTTGATAGGAGATTGCTTTAATTTCCCCTAAACGGATGCAAATAGAGAAACGTGTTCAAAGATAGTTCAAAGAAATACCCTCTTTATTTGCCCCCAAACGGGGTATATTTACGTCTATTTTACATAAACGAAAAAAGCCGATACAAACTGTATCAGCTCAACACCATTCAATTTTTATTGACTTGATTTTTTCGTCGGGGTAGCGGGATTCGAACCCACGACCCCCTGCTCCCAAAGCAGGTGCG
>OOBR01000405.1_pt1 | contig 45638 bp, 32 predicted proteins | sample 1671281 | NCBI WGS metagenome assembly OOBR01 (sample SAMN06348140, study PRJEB24527) | human gut metagenome | biome: human gut; feature: ankylosing spondylitis patient; material: feces | host: Homo sapiens | place: China | collected 2015-10
TCGCTACCTCCACCTTGGCAAGGTGGCGCTCTACCAGATGAGCTACGGCCGCATACTCCATGTGGCGTCCCGGGGTGTTGCTCCCGGCGACGTCGATTATTATACCGCAAGCCGGGTCCGTTGTCAACACCCAATCTGCATTTTTTGCAATTTTGGGAGCAAAAGACCGACATTCGGCCCTGCATCGTGCAATTTGCAATTTCAGACATCTCCGCATCATGTCATCGGACGTCCGATGACTATTCAATTTCGTTCAGGTTCCGCCCCGCTGATGCGAAGAAAATTTATTTGCATTCCACACCGGGAACTATTATAATAGAGCGTGTCAATAGGTCGTACAGGAACGCTGCGCCCACCCCTTGCAGGCCGGCGCGCGTTTTTGTGCGCGGAGATGGAAATGTCAGCATAAAGGAGCATACACGATGTATAAGATCACTGAAAAGGTCGCGCTGAACCCCACCGTGACAAAGATGGTCATTGAAGCCCCGCTGATCGCCAAAAAGGCAAAGCCGGGTCAGTTCATCATTGTCCGCCCGTTTGAGGACAGCGAGCGCATCCCCTTGACGGTCGCCGGTTACGACCGCGAGGCCGGTACCGTGGAGATCATCTTCCAGATCGTCGGCGGCACCACCATGGAGCTGAACAGCCTGAACGTGGGCGACAGCGTCCACGACTTTGTGGGCCCGCTGGGCCGTGCCACCGAGGTGGAAGGCCTGAAGAAGGTGTGCGTGGTCGGCGGCGGCGTGGGCTGCGCCATTGCCCTGCCCATTGCCAAGGAACTGCACGATCAGGGCTGTGTGGTGCACAGCGTCATCGGCTTCCGCAGCAAGGATCTGCTGATCCTGGAGGACGAGTTCAACGCCTGCAGCGACGAGCTGCGCATCATGACCGATGACGGCAGCTACGGCACCAAGGGTGTGGTCACCGCCGCACTGGACGAGCTGGTGGAAGCCGGCAACCAGTACGACCTGGTCATCACCATCGGCCCGCTGATCATGATGAAGTTCGTGGTCAAGACCTGCCAGAAGCACGGCCTCAAGAGCATCGTTTCCATGAACCCCATCATGATCGACGGCACCGGCATGTGCGGCGGCTGCCGCCTGACCGTGGGCGGCCAGACCAAGTTTGCCTGCGTGGACGGCCCCGACTTTGACGGCGACCTGGTGGACTTTGACGAGGCCATGGCCCGCGGCACCATGTACCGCCCCTTTGAGGCACACGCCCGTGAGGCAGCCTGCAATCTGTTCAAGACTCAGGAGGGAATGTAAGATGGCTTTCAATATGGATCCCAAAAAGTGCCCCATGCCCACCCAGGACCCCAACGTCCGCAACAAGAACTTCAAGGAAGTTGCTCTGGGCTACACCGAAGAAATGGCCATCAACGAGGCCAAGCGCTGCATCCACTGCAAGAACAAGCCCTGCCAGACCGGCTGCCCGGTGGGCATCGACATCCCGGAGTTCATCGCGCATGTGGCCGAGGGCGACTTTGAGGCCGCTTATCAGGTCATCAACCGCTCCTCTTCCCTGCCCGCTGTCTGCGGCCGTGTCTGCCCGCAGGAGAGCCAGTGCGAGGGCAAGTGCACCCGCGGCATCAAGAACGAGCCCGTGGGCATCGGCCGCCTGGAGCGCTTTGTGGCCGACTGGCACCGCGAGAACGTGCACACCGCACCCGTTGTGCCCGAGTGGAACGGCCACAAGGTGGCCATCATCGGTGCAGGCCCTGCCGGCCTGACCGCTGCAGGCGACCTGGCCAAGCTGGGCTACAAGGTGACCGTGTACGAGGCCCTGCATGTGGCCGGCGGCGTGCTGATGTACGGCATCCCCGAGTTCCGTCTGCCCAAGGCCATCGTGCAGCAGGAGATCGACGGCCTGAAGAAGATGGGCGTGGATTTTGAGTGCAACATGGTCATCGGCAAGGTGCTGACCATCGACGAGCTGATGGGCGAGTACGGCTACGAGGCCGTGTTCGTGGGCTCCGGTGCCGGTCTGCCCCGGTTCATGGGCATCCCCGGCGAGAGCCTGAAGGGCGTGTACTCCGCCAACGAGTTCCTGACCCGTTCCAACCTGATGAAGGCTTACCTGCCCACCAGCAAGACCCCCATCCGCACCGGCAAGAAGGTTGCCGTCGTGGGCGGCGGCAACGTAGCCATGGACGCTGCCCGCAGCGCCATGCGTCTGGGTGCCGAGACCGTGTACATCGTCTACCGCCGCGGCATGGCCGAACTGCCTGCCCGTAAGGAAGAGGTGGAGCACGCCGAGGAAGAGGGCATCATCTTCAAGACCCTGTGCAACCCCGTGGAGATCCACCCGGACGAGAACGGCTTCGTCAAGTCCATCACCTGCGTGGAGATGGAGCTGGGCGAGCCCGATGCTTCCGGCCGCCGCCGCCCCATCGAGAAGAAGGGCAGCGAGTTTGAGCTGGACGTGGACACCGTGATCATGAGCCTGGGCACCAGCCCCAACCCGCTGATCCGCTCCACCACCCCGGGCCTGGAGACCAACAAGCACGGCTGCATCGTCACCGACGGCGACGACGGCAAGACCAGCCGTGACGGCGTGTACGCCGGCGGCGATGCCGTGACCGGTGCCGCTACCGTCATCAAGGCCATGGGTGCCGGCAAGGCTGCCGCCAAGGCCATCCACGAGTACATCCAGAACAAGTAATTGCTGCCGCAAGGCAGTCCCCTCCCCTGTTTCCTCCGGGAAACGGGGGATTTTTTATTTTTCTTTGCAAACGCAAATCTGGGGCGATTCATTTACTTTTGTGATGGTTTTATGATATAATGAACTTAACTTTATAAGGTGCTGCACCGCCTGCGGGCTGCGGCACCGCTTTTGGAGGGAACTGCCCATGCACCCGCTGCTCATTCTGGTACTGGTCTTTGATCTGCTCATCGCCGTGTCCTCGGTGCTGAACCTTGTGAACATGATGCGCGTCAACCTGATGGTGGAGGAACGCAGGGCCGAGGCACTGACCGTGCAGCGGGTACGGGTGCAGAAGGCCGCCGCCGGGAAGGGCGGCATTCTGGCTTCCTGGTACGGCGTGTACGCCTGCCCGGCCAAGGACGGCACCGGCGAGTTCACCTCTTCAAATCCCTATGGCAGCGAGGCCGCCGTGCCCGCTTCCACCACCGTGGTGCCCCTCAAGTCCTCCGGTGTGCTGGAGCAGTGCGATATCGCCGCCCACCTGCGCCGCCGCCTTGTCCCGCTGTGGATCACGGCGGCCGCATTCTCGGCTTTGCTGGCGGCTTTCGTCCGCCTCTGAGCAGGCTCTTCCCCCTTCTCGTCTTTTCGGCACACGGCTTTTCCCCTGCGGCCCTCTGACCCACAGGCTGCCGGGGCGCGGTACGATGCCGGGAAAATATAAGTATAAAGGAAGGCAATTATGGAACTACTAAAACTACTCGGCATTGTCATCGTCATCGCTGGCTTTGCACTGAAGCTGGACTCCATTCTGGTCATTCTGGTGGCAGCCGTTGTGACTGCACTGGTTGGCGGTCTGGGCCCGGTCACCCTGCTGGAAACGCTGGGCAGCACCTTTGTGGCAAACCGCAGCATGGCCATCTTCATCATCGTGATGCTGGTCACCGGCACGCTGGAGCGCAACGGCCTGCGTGAAGCAGCCGCTGCCCTGATCGGCAAGTTCAAGGGTGCCACCTCCGGCCTGGTCATCGGCATCTACGGCGTGATGCGCTCGATCTTTGCAGCCTTCAACGTGGGCTTTGGCGGCGTGGCCGGTTTCGTGCGCCCCGTCATCATGCCCATGGCCGAAGGTGCCATTGTGGCACAGGGCTATGAGCCCAATGAGGAGCATGTCGAGGAGCTGAAGGGCATGGCTGCCGGCATGGAGAACATCACCTGGTTCTTCGGTCAGGTCCTGTTCGTGGGCGGCTCCGGCGGCCTGCTGGTGCAGAGCACTTTGGCCGGCCTGGGCATTGAGGTGGAGCTGGCCCAGCTGGCTGCCATCGAGATCCCCGTGTGCATCATTGCCACTGTGGTCGCCATCGTATTCTATGTGATCAAGGATCGCAAGATGATCCAGAAGTACTATAAGTAAGGGAGGACAGAAGAATGAGCTTTTTTATGAGTGCTGATTACAGCCTGTCCACCAAGGTGATGGAGATCATCTACTTTATCATCGGCCTGCTGTGCATCTACTGCGGTGTGAAGAACCTGAAGGATAAGGAGAACCCGGAACCCGTGGGCACCTTTATCTTCTGGGCCGTGCTGGGCGTCGTGCTTGCCCTGGGCCGCTGGCTGCCCTCTCTGGTGAGCGGCATCCTGGTGGTGGTGATGTGCATCCCCGCCATCCTCAAGAAGGTCAAGAAGGGCGCTGTCTCTGCCGCCACCAAGGCCGAGACCGAGGCTACCTATGAGAAGATCGGCATGAAGATCTTTGTCCCCACCCTGAGCATCGGCGTGCTGGCCGTCGTCTGCGCCATCACCGGCATGGGCATCGGCCTGTCCGCCCTGAACGGCGTGGCTCTGGGCGTTCTCGTGGCCATCATCCTGCTGATGATCATGAACCGCGACAACAAGCCCTCCACCTTCCTGAACGATTCCGAGCGCATGCTGTCCACCGTGGGCCCCCTGTCCATGCTGCCCATGCTGCTGGCCTGCCTGGGCTCCGTCTTCACCGCTGCCGGTGTCGGCGATGTGATCTCTGACCTGGTCAGCCACATCATCCCCGAGGGCAATGTGAACGCCGGTATCGTGGTGTACGCCATCGGCATGATGCTGTTCACCATGATCATGGGCAACGCCTACGCCGCCATCACCGTGATGACCGTGGGCATCGGCTACCCGTTCGTGCTGGCCCACGGCGCAAACCCGGTGGTCATCGGCATGCTGGCTTTGACCTGCGGCTTCTGCGGCACCCTGTGCACCCCCATGGCTGCAAACTTCAACACCGTGCCCGTGGCACTGCTGGATATGAAGAAGCCCATGGGCGTCATCAAGAATCAGGTTCCTGTCGCCATCATCATGATGGTGGTCCAGATCGTGATGATGATCCTCCTGAAGTGATTTTTTTGTTAGATCGAGTGATTCAATGGAACAAGCAATTCAGCACGGAGCCGATATCATTATTCGCGACTGGGTCCGGCTCCGTGCAGGCGAACGCATCTTGATCGTATCCAGCCAGAAGTACGCTGTCGAGGTGGCGGCCATGCAGCAAGCCGCACAGGCGGTGGGCAGCGTGGCGGATGTGTTGATGCTGGACGACCTGCACGAGCAGGTGGGCCAGTATTTCGATGACCGCGAGGACGCCTTTGACCCCTACAACGCCGTGATCGGTGCTGCCGAGTATTCCCTCATCACCACGCGGGCCGTCAAGCGGGTCATTGCCCGCCGCAACCGGTTTTTGTCGCTGCCGCTGAGCACCAGCAACGGGCAGTCCCTGCTGAGCTACGACTTCCTGAACATGAGCCTGCCCAAAAGCAGGATCATGGCCAGCATCATCATGGCCTGCTACCAGAACGCCAGACACATCCATGTGACCACGGAGCTTGGCACGAACCTGGATTTCAACATCGAGGGGCGTGTGCCCGGCTTCTTCAACGGCTGCTGCCACGACGGCAAGGGCCTTTCCTCTGCCAGCGTGGAAGTGTATGTGGCACCGGTGGAGAGCGACACCAACGGCACCCTGATCCTGGACGGCTCCATGGGCTATATCGGCATCGTGGACAGCCCCGTGCGGGTGGAGCTGCGCGGCGGCCGCATCGTGGAGATCGAGGACAATGCCAGCGGCAGGCGGCTCAAGCAGTTTCTGGCCCGCTTCCACGACCCGGAGAACATGGTGGTGGCGGCGGAGTTCGGCATCGGGCTCAACACCCACTCCCGCTGTGCAGGCAACTGCTACATCGAGGACGAATCCACCTATGGCACCTTCCATATCGGGTTCGGGCGCAACATTGCGCTGGGCGGTGTGCAGGATGCTTCCGGCCATTACGATCTGGTCACCCACGCTCCCTGCATCTATGTGGACAACCGCATGATCATGGATCACGGACAGCTCACCGTTCTGGAGCCGTCCATTTATATCTGAGAATCGAGGCTTTTTATTATGAAGATTCTGCTCACTGGTTTCGACCCCTTTGGCGGCGAGACCGTCAACCCCGCTTTTGAGGCGGTGAAGCTGCTGCCCGACACCATCGCCGGTGCCGAGATCGTCAAGCAGGAAGTGCCCACCGAGTTCATCCGTGCCGGTGAGGTGCTGGAAGCTGCCATTCAGGCAAACCAGCCCGATGTGGTCATCTGCATCGGTCAAGCCGGCGGCCGCTCCGCCATCACCCCGGAAAAGGTGGCCATCAACCTGATGGACGGCCGCATCGCCGACAACGCCGGTTATCAGCCCATCGACGTGACCATCCAGGAGGACGGCGAGACCGCCTACTTCACTTCTCTGCCCGTGAAGGCCATGGTGCAGAGCATCAAGGATGCAGGCATCCCCTCCGCCCTGTCCTACACCGCAGGCTCCTATGTGTGCAACTACCTGATGTACACCCTGCTGTACCTCATCGACAAGAAGTACCCCAACATCCGGGGCGGCTTCATCCATGTGCCTTACGCCATGGAGCAGGTGGTCAACAAGCCCCTGGGCACCCCCAGCATGGACCTGCACCAGATCGCCCGCGGCCTGGAGAAGGCCGTGGAGGCCGTTGTGAAGAACGACGCCGACCTGGCTGTGGACATGGGCACCACCCACTGAGCACCCCCGCAGAGCCCTTCAAGGCACCCGCTGTGCATCCGCATGGCGGGTGCTTTTTTTTGTGGACGCTGGCGCGACAGTTCCCTGTACGCTTGCGGGAAACCGGAACAGGACGATTTGAAATGGCTCCGCGTGCGCTGCGCCATAATTAGAGGAAATATTATTTTTTTTTGCAACTCCGGAAAATCTGCGGATTTTCCGGAGTTGCCTTTTCACCAGAGGGGTCATGGCGGGGAGTGGCATCTGATACCGGAATGACATCGCACCGGGAGGGACGTTACGGGATTCCTTTCCGCAAAACGCGAGTTCTCCTTCTGCGCTTTGGCCGCAGGCCAACAGCAGCCGATGCCACTTCCCGTAACGACCCTTCCCGTAAAAAAGCAAATCCGGCGGGGCCGCAGCCCTGCCGGATTTGCAAAATCTAAAATAATTTTTCTGCTATTTATGCCCAGAGCAAAGCGGAGGGCATTCCAAATCGTTTGCCTTCCAGAGAACAGGCCACTTTCCTTAACGCCCATCCGTGAAAAAGCAAGCCCGGAAAATCCGCAGATTTTCCGGGCTTGCATATCTTTAAAAATAATTTTTCCGCTATTCATGCCCAGAGCAAAGCGGAGGGCATTCCAAATCGTCCTGCTTACTCCGTGATCCGCCCTGCCGCGCTGGTCTCCAAGACCGGGTAGGCGGTGCGGGTGCAGCGCACGGCACAGCGGGCGCGGCCTCCGGTGGTGCAGGTGAACAGGGTCAGGTCCCAGGCGTCCTCGTCGCTGGCCGTGATCATTTTTTCGATATCCGTAGGCTGGATGGTCTCCACGTTGGTCACCTCATAGCTCCAGCGCTGGCCGTCCATGTCGGTAAAGTACACCTCGCTGCCCAGGGCCAGCCACTTGATGGGGCTGAAATGCTTGGCGTAGTTGTGGGCGCAGACCACCATGTTGTCGGCGTAGGTGGAGCCGGAGTAGCGGCCCGGGGCCACCTTGAGGCCCGCGTAGCTCCACTCGCTCATCACGGGCAGTTCCAGCCCGATGGACGGGACGGACAGATAGCCGATGTAGCCCCAGCCGTCGATGTCGGTGACGGTCATCTCCTGCTCCGGGTCCAGCTCCGGCTGGACCACCGGCTCTTCGTCCTTCGTCTTGTCCTCCATGGTCTCGGTCAGGGTCTCTTCCAGTTTGCCCAGGGCGTCCTGCGAAGCCTGGTCGGCGCGGTTGGCGTCCCACTGGTTATAGCCCAGCAGGGCCAGCGCGCCCAGAATGAGCAGGATGCCCACGATCATGCAGGCGCGGCCGATCTTCTGCTTTGTGTTCATGCCAGCGTCTCCTTTCGGTCCAGCACCCAGCCGACGGCAAACAGCAGCACGCCGCTGCAGGCCATGAACGGGATGGGCCAGTTCAGCTGGCCGCTCTGGGGCAGTGCATTGCCGTCCGGGCGGCCCGGCGCCACCGGGTTATCCGGCGTGCCGGGGGCCACCGGGTTGTCCGGGTTGCCGGGCGACACCGGGCGGTTGGGGTCGTTGGGGTCCACCGGCATGTCCGGGTTGTCCGGCTCATCCGGGGTTTCGGGCTGGGTGGGCTTGTCCGGTTCCGAGGGCTTCTCCGGCTTGGACGGTTTGCCCGGTTCCGAAGGCGTGCTGGGAGTTTCCGGTTCGGGCGGGGTCACCTCCTGCGTGGGCGCGCCCACCTTGGGGGTGGCGTCCACGGTGTAGAGCCAGCCGCTTTCGTCCGCCATGGGCAGCGACACCAGGAAGGAATTGATGGCCTCGTAGCCCTTGGAGTTCTCGGTCTGCACCACGAGGTACAGGCCCAGCGGCAGCGCGTCAAAGGAGACGATGCCCTGCTCGCTGATCTTATGGGTGGTGCCGGCGGCGCGGGCGGGCAGCTTGGCTTCCAGCCTGGAAGCCAGCGTGCTGTCCGTCAGGTCGCCCAGCGCGATGCCGCAGCCCGTAAAGTCGGCGGTGTACACAAAGTGCAGGTCGCCGTTGGTGCGGGCCACGTCCGCCACCTTGTACACGGTGAGTGCGCCGCCCCGCAGGGGGACGTCGTTCTGGTGGTCGTACAGGGTCACGTCCATGCTGCCGGTGCGGCTCAGGTCGATGTTGGCGCTGGCCGCGGGGGCTGCCAGCGCGGGCAGTGCACAGCACACGACCATGCACAGCGCCAGCAGAAGAGCGGCAAACCGGTTGTTTTTGTTTTGTTTCATGGCTGCTCACTCCTCCTCGTTCTGTTTCCGTTTGCGGACCAGCAGCAGGGCTGCTGCAGCGGCCAATGCGCCGCCCAGCACCCCGAAGGGTGCCGTGCCCATGCCGCCGGTGGACGGCAGCTCGTAGCCGGTGTAAACGTAGTTCTGCACCGTGATATTGCCGGTCTGCACGCCGTTGTTGGAGATGTACACGTTCCAGTTGCCGGTGGTCGTTTCCTCCACCAGGTAGTGGTACGCATTGCCGTTCTTGTCCGTCAGGGGCAGCTTGTCCCCCGACTCGGACCAGGTCCAGTTGTTACCTGCGGTCAGGTCGGCTTCGGCAAACAACGTTCTGTCCTTGTCATTGTCGGTGTACTGCCAGACCTTGATGTAGATGCTGTCCACCGCCGGTTCCACCGGCTGGCGGGTGTCGGCATCCAGCCAGAGCTTGCTGACGGTCAGGTTGCTGTAGCGGTTGGTATACTGGGCCGTGGTGGTCTGGGCGGCACTGCCCACCTGGACATCTTCAAACTGGATGATTTTTTCTCCATCCATCGCCGTCCCCTTGCCCGTAGCGGTATCAAAGGCCGTCTGGGGGGTCTCGTTGCTCTTGTGGAACAGCACATAGTGGGGGGTATCGTCCTTCTGGTAGTTCTGGGGTGCTTTGGTCTCCACGATCTTATACAGCAGGTCCGGCTTCAGGGTCTGTTCGCTGCCGTTTTCCAGCACCGTCAGGCTCACCTGGCCTTTTTCGTTGGTGGTGACGGTGCCGTTTACGCCGCCGCTCCAGGGCTGCCATACCTGGGTTTTCGGATCATACTGCCAGATGGTAAACTCTGCTCCCTGCAATGCCACGCCGGAGTAATCGTCCACCTTGTGGAGCAGGAACTGTCCGGTGGAGGCTGTGGCGGCAGATGCATAGGTAAACTTGATGGAATCCGATTCGGTGGAGTCCCCATTGCCCAGCTTGACGGTGTTGTCCACGTTGTAATCCGCAGCAGCACTGCCCTGCTTTACATCACATTGGTACACCAGGATCATGGCGGCCTTGTTGGGGATCACCATGTGGAGCCAGCCCTCGCCATCTGCCGGCAGCACCTGGTACAGGTTGCGAGGCACTTCTTTCCCTCGGGTCACGGCGTTGGTGGCTTCGTCATACTGGAAGTAATACAGCTTTACAGACGCCGGGTCTCCCCGGACAATGGCACCGTTCTGGGCCTTTACGTCGTCCCACAGCTCAATGGTCGGGGCCTCGTTGGCTTCCACCGACAGGTCCTTCCGGGCCGGGTTCACCACCACCTGGTACTCGATGCGGTCGGTTTTGCCATCCACCAGCTTTCCGGTCTTTTTCAGGGGGTCCACAGTCTTTTCCACCGTGGTGTGGAGGGTCTCGGTCAGCTCGCCCCACTGGGCCGTGTTGGTGTAGATCACCTGGCCCACCGAGGGGTTCTGCCAGCGGGGATCGTCGTCCACGCTCACCTTGTACAGAATGCGGAACTTGTGTTGTTTGTTCTTGCTCAGGTTGTAGTCGCGGATGGTAATGGTCAGCTGCCGGGTGGTTTTCTCGTAGGCTACCGTGGCAGCGGCCCCTTTCAGCGCATTGACCTTATCCGGGGCCCCTTCGTCCATGCCGATCGTTACCCAGTTCTCATTGAACTCAGTGTTCTCCGGCAGGGTATCGGTGATGACGATGTCGGCATCATCCTCGGCAGCGGTCTGCACCACCAGCTGATAGTGGAGGTTTTTGCCGTCGAGTTTACTGTACTGGTAGGTCTGGTCTCCGCTTTGGTAACCAGATTCGTCCTGATCGCTGTTCGCCGACACCCGTTTTTCAAAGCTCTTGTAACTGTGGTAGGTGTCCTCTGCCGTAGCTCTCTGAGAGCTGCCTTGCACGCTGACGCTGTTTTTGTAAGTCCATTTCTCCCCGGTGGGTACATTGCTCTGATCCTCGTGGGTAGGGAGATCCTTTACCTCCACACGCCGCACCGGGTTGTCATCTGCCTTGTTTATTTGGATGGTAAAGCTCCGCACCCGGGTGGAGGGGTCGTTGGCAGTCACCGTGCCGCCGGTGCCGTCGGCACCGCTGTAGTAGGTGACGGCAATGACCCCGGCGGCCTTAGCATCAGCATAGTTCATGGTGCCGCCGTCGTGGAGGGTCAGGGTCAGGCCGTTTTCCAAAGCCTTCTCCAGCTCTGCGGCGTAGGCGTAGTGGGTGTCCAGCTGGGTCTGGCCGCTTTCGTTCACAGCGTCCTTGAGGGTCTCCACCAGGGTAAAGCTGCTTTCGCCAGCCGCATTGGCGGCAGAGATATTCCATTTGGCCAGGCCCTTGCTGCTGCTGGACAGCTGCTTGCTCAGGGTCCAATCCCCTTTCCCGATTTTCACGGTATCCGAGGCCTCAAAGATGTGTTTGCTCTTGGTCTCGATCTGTGCCTTGTTGGTCACCGGGCCGCCGCCCAGGGGGGTGGTGGTCTCAAAGGTGATTGTCAGCTCCGTCCCCGTGAAATCCGCCGGGATGGTATAGCCATTTTGCTGGAATTTCTCTGCCGATATCGTGGTGTTGCCTACTTTTACATCTCCTACGATCTTCACACCGTCCGGCAGGCTATCCGTGATCTTGCAGCCCTGCAGCATATAGGACCCCAGCTTGGTCCCCAGAAAAGAATGCGGTATCTTTACAGTGATCGTCCACTGGATGCGGCCTGTTTTGGGGTCGTACTGGCCGTTCTTCTCAATACGCGGGGTTTTACATGTGTAGTATGCTTCAGCCTTCTTTTCCTCCCCGTCCCCTGCCTTCGCTGTTGCCGTATTGTAGATCATACCGACACCGTCGGGCATCTTGTCAAAGTCCGCATAGTTCCGCTGAACGTCATAGTACCAGATGTACTTTTCTTCGATCTCCAACGCCGGCAGCGGATCAAGGACCACCTGGGGGTTGCCGTTGCTGTCCGTCTGGAACGTGTGGGTGGGGAAGGGTTCGATCTTTGTTTTTGTGCCCGAGGCGTCCACCTTGTAGAGTTCAAAGGACTTTTCCAGGTATGTACCGCCCTTCAGGTAATCACCAGCACTGATTCCACTCTGATTCGTGTTCAGGGTATCCGTAAGGGTCACCGGGTCTTTGGTACCGTTGGTGGTCTCCACCGTCACCATATAATGGTTTATGAAGGTGCCACTTTCCGGATGATTTTCAAAGGCACTCCAATAGCCGGTGTACCCTTTACTGATCTTTATATCTGCCGTTTTCTTCTTGATGGTCAGGGTGTAGCCCTTTTCAAAGGTGATGGTTTTGTCATTCGCAAAATCATCTGCCCATACTTTCCGGGAGAACTGGAAGGTTCCGGTAAACTCCCGGTTGCCGTTGGCATCCAAACCGGTGAACTTATCACTTTTATAAAAGGTCAGCTTTGCCAGGCCGTCGGTGTCGATGGTATAGGTGCCAATGACCTTGTTGTTGTCGGTCACGTCCAGGATCTTGCCGGAGGTGGGCTGCTTGGGCTTCATGGCATCCGGCAGCTGGTAGCACAGGGTCCGCCGGTCCGGCTTCAGGGTGCCCGCAGGCAGCTTGTAGGTCATGGTGACCTGCACGTTGGTACCGCTTTCCACTTCATTCCCCACCAAAGGCTCCCAGGAGCCATTGACCTTCTGCTCGAACGCTATCTTAGTGATCCAGGTGGGGTCCAGCATCACCTCCGTATCGGCAGTTTCTGCCAGCAGGGCCGGGGCATCGGGGTCCTGCTGCCGGGCCTCACCGACCCATTCCACCGTAGCCCCAAAGCCATCCTCATCTTCCAGCAGCGCATAGCTGCCGTCCAGCTCCTCCTGGGAGCCTGCCGGGTCCTCCGGGGCCACAGCGGTGGTCTCGGCGGCATAGGCGCCGGTCACCGAGATGACACTGGTCACGTCGGACATGGCAGCGGGCACCTCGGCCACCTTGCCGTCCACGTTGCCGGAGATCACGGTCAGGGTCCCGGCGTCGGGGTCCACGGCGGACACGACGCCCACCGTCTCGGTGGTCACAGTGCGGGTGTCCACCTGCGGCTCGGAAGCCGTGAGCTGGGCGGCGGTGTCGGGGTCCTCGTCCAGGTCCAGCAGGGCGATGCCATAGGAGCTCTCGTCCACGGCCACCTGCTCGGTGGTGAGGGTGTTGTAGATGACGATATCGCCGGGCCTTGCGGTGGAGCCGTCGGCGTCGGTGAGCCACTGGGAGCCGCGCAGGTCACTGTGCAGGGCCATCACGCCCGCACGCTGGGGCACCACCGTCTGGGGCACACCCGCAAAGTGCAGGCAGTAGGACAGGAACATCACGTCCCAGGCGCCGTAGGGGTTGCCGTACCAGGCACCATAGCGGGAGTAGCCGCGCAGCACCTGCTGGTCCTCCACATCCAGCTTGAAGTTCTTGTCGCTCTGCTGGTAGTCCAGCTGGGACTTTGCCACGGTGAGCAGGTCCTCGGCCCAGTTGCCGTTCAGGGCCACGTTGGCCGCGGCCTGCCATTCCTCGGCAGTCTCCACGTCGGCCTGGGTATCGGCCAGGCACTCCACGGTGTGGTGGTGCTCCGGGATGGTGCACACCAGCTCCTCGGTGTAGCAGGCGTCGGTGTGGTGATGCAGCACCGGCTCGTCCGGGGTGGTCTCGGCCGGCTCAGGGGGCAAGTCCACCACGGGGCGGCTGGCAGGCATTTCCTGATAGGCGGGGTTGGGTTCCTCCACCAGTTCGCCTTCGTCCAGGCCGCACACCAGCTCATACTCGGTGGTGTAGCAGCTGTCGTCGTGGATATGCTCGAACTCGCCGCAGATGAGCGCACCGTACTCGTCAAAGCAGTCGTCGGTGTGCTCGTGCTCTTCCTGATAGCAGGTCAGCACCCGGTGCTCCTCATAGCAGGCATCGGTGTGCTCATGGGGCACCCAGATGGTCTCCGGCTCGGTCTGCACCGGCTCTTCCGGCTCTTCCGGCTCGGCCGCGCTGTAGGCGGACACCGGATCGGCGCTGCTGTCCGAAGAGGTGACGGGCGTTTCCGGCTCGCCCTCCTCGTAACCGCAGGTGAGCACTTTTTCGTAGCAGGCCGCCGTGTGCTGGTGCTCCTCGTAGCCGCAGTGGTAGTCGGCAGTCATGGAGATGCCCACCCCATGGAGCTGCCAGTTGACGAACAGGGTGGTGAGCAGGGCCAGCACCAGCATCATGGCCACATAGCGCCGGGCCTGTACATGCTGCCTGCGGAACCGCTCGATCAACCCGTTGATGATATCCTTCATAGTAAACACGTCCTCTTGGTTCGCTCTGTGCCCTGGCAGCCGCACACCGCTGCAGGCCCACAGAAGAGTCAGTTCATCGTTTGTGCAACAAAAGCGTCACAAAATTTTCGATACACTGTCATTATACCATTTTAGGGCGTTCGTTTCAACTCAGGGGCGTGCTTTTCCGGCAATAGAATGCACACGATGCGCACCATGCAAGGGGTCAGGGGCAGCCACAGCACCGTGCAGCCCAGATTGAACAGGGTGTGGGCGTTGGCGATCTGCCGGGCCAGCACGGCGCTCTCCGGCCCGTGGGGCGAGACCAGCCGCACCAGCGCGGTGAACTGGGGCAGCAGCAGCCAGCACATCGCTGCCCCGGACAGGTTGAACAGGGCGTGGGCCGCCGCCAGACGTTTGGCGTCCCGGCTCTGCCCCACCGATGCCAGCACCGCCGTGACGGTGGTGCCGATGTTGTCCCCCAACAGCACCGGGATGGCTCCCGCAAGGCCCAGCAGGCACCCGCCGTCCGGCCCGGGGCGGGCGGCCGCCTGCTGCAGCACCGCAATGGTGGCGGAGCTGCTCTGCACCACAAGGGTCATGCCCAGCCCTGCCAGCAGGCCCAGGCCGGGGCGATGCCGCACCTGGGCCATCCACTGCCGGAACACCGGCCCCGCTGCCAATGGCTCCATGGCCTCGGCCATGACCGCGATGCCCTCAAACAGCAGGCCGAAAGCAAACAGCGCCTGCCCGGCTGCGTGCAGACGCCCGCGCCCCGCGAACCAGAGCAGCAGCCCCGCCACCAGCAGCAGATACCGGGCATCCTCCAGCCGGAAGGCCAGCAATTGCGCGGTGACCGTGGTGCCGATGTTGGCTCCGAACACCACCGGCACGGCCCGCTGCAGGGTCAGCAGCCCGGCCCCCACAAGGCCCAGCACCAGCACCGTGACCGCCGAGCTGCTCTGCACCACCGCCGTGACCGCCGCCCCCGTGAGCACCCCGGCCAGCGGGTGGGCCGTGAGCCGGGCAAGGGCCTGCCGCAGGGTGTCCCCCGCCGCCTGCTGCAAAGCGTCCGTGAGGGTGTCCATACTGTATAAGAAAAGTGCCGCCCCGCCGAACAATTGCAGGATCATCCACAAACGCTGTTCCATGCCTGATGCCCCCTTTGCTTTATGTGTATGCGGGACACAAACGTTTGTGAACTTTTGTGAAACAATCCCTGCAGGGGGTTGCAATCCGGCCTGCAAAAGGCTATTATTGTCAAGCGTTAACAGTTAACAGTTGTTAAGCAATTTTTGAGAGGAGGGATCGCGTGTCTGAGGAATCCACGCTGAGTTTCCGTGGGCTTTGCCGCTACATCCACCGGCTGAGCAAAGCATCCAAGGCCGGCATGAAGGCCGCTCTGGCCGACTGCCCCAAGCGCCACTTTCCCATGCTGGAAGGGCTGCTGGGCTGCATTCGGCTCCATGGACAGGACGGTGCCGTTTATATCTCCGATCTTGTTCAGGAGCTTCATCAACCGCTTCCTGCCATTTCCCGCACGGTGCGGCAGATGGAGCAGGACGGCCTTGTGGAACGCTTTGCCGACCCTGCCGACCGCCGCAAGACGCTGGTGCGTTTCACGCCCAAGGGATACGAGGCCTGCCGACAGTGCGAGGCTGCTCTTGGGGACTACTTTTCCAGTGTCATGGCCCGGCTGGAGCCGGAACAGCTGGCCCAGATGGAAGCGCTGCGCGGCGCGCTGATGGAAGCCATTCTTGCGGAAAATGCTGCGCGTACCACCAAACCGAAGGGAGAACCAAACCATGACAAAGATCTTTAAGCAGCTGGCCCGTCACTGGGCCGTCTGCCTCGTGGTGTTCGCACTGCTGTTCGTGCAGGCGTACTGCGATCTGTCGCTGCCGGACTACACCAGCAAGATCGTGGACACCGGCATCCAGCAGGGCGGCATCGAAAGCCCCCTGCCTGACACCGTGCGGCAAAGCACGCTGGATGCCCTCTCGCTGCTGATGCGCGAGGAGGACGCCGCTGCCTTCCAGAACGCCTACACCGCCGACGGCGATGTGCTGCGCCTGCGCACCGACCTGACCGCCGACGAGCGCACTGCGCTGGAAGATGCTGTGACCACGCCGGACATCGTACTGTATCTGGCGGCCACCCAGGCAGCCAACACCCCCGCCGGGCAGACCGGCATGGGCATGACCGGCCTTGCGGACCTGCAGGCCTCCGGTGCCGACCGCAATCCCGACACGGAAACCGAGACTGCGGCCCCCACGGCGGAGGATCTGGACACCGTGTGCGGCCAGTTTGCCGCCATGAGCCAGATGCCCGGCTTCCGCCGCGACGCCGTGCAGCAGCAGCTGACCGGTGCCATCGGCCAGCTGGACGACACCGTGGTGGAGAACCTGAAGAGCCAGGCTCTGCTGCTGGTGGGGCTGGAATACGAGGCCCAGGGCATTGCCCACGCTGTGCAGATGCACTATTTATATAAGGTAGGCGGCCAGATGCTGGCCCTGACCCTGCTGATGGTGGCCGTGTCCATCGCGGTGGGCTTCCTGGCCTCCCGCGTGTCCGCCGCCATCGGCCGCGACCTGCGCCGCGAGACCTTCTCCGCCGTCATCCACTTCTCCAATGCGGAGATCGAGAACTTCTCCACCGCGTCCCTCATCACCCGCACCACCAACGACATCCAGCAGGTGCAGTTCGTCTGCGTCATGCTGCTGCGCATGGTGGCCTATGCGCCCATTCTGGGCATCGGCGGTGTGCTCCATGTGGTGGGCAGCCGCTCGGGCCTGTCCTGGATCGTGGTGCTGGACGTGGCTGCGCTGCTGCTGCTCATCCTCTTCCTGATGAACGTGGCCATGCCCAAGTTCAAGATCATGCAGACGCTGGTGGACCGGCTGAACCTCGTCAGCCGCGAGATCCTCACCGGCATCATGCCGGTGCGTGCCTTCAGCCGGGAAGCCTTTGAGGAGGCTCGTTTCGACAAAGCCAACAAGGACCTGATGGGCACCCAGCTGTTCACCAACCGCGCCATGGTGGCCATGATGCCCTTTATGACCCTGATCATGAACGGCACCAGCCTGCTCATCGTGTGGTTCGGCGGCAAGGCCATGGACAACGGCACCATGCAGGTGGGCGAGATGATCGCCTTCATCACCTACACCATGCAGATCGTCATGTCCTTCCTGATGCTGGCCATGGTGGCCGTCATGCTGCCCCGTGCCGGTGTGGCCGCAGACCGCATCGACGAGGTCATCCGCACCAAGGCCACCATCCACGACCCGGACGAAGCCGACGCCAAGGCCGCAAAGGAGCACAAGAACTGGCAGGGCGTGGTGGAGTTCCACGACGTGAGCTTCCGCTTCCCCGGTGCCGACAGCGACGCACTGGAGCACATCAGCTTTACCGCAAAGCCCGGCGAGACCACTGCCATCATCGGCTCCACCGGCTGCGGCAAGAGCACCCTGCTGAACCTGATTCCCCGCTTCTACGACGTGACCGGCGGCAGCGTGACCGTAGACGGCATCGACGTGCGCCAGATGCCCCAGGCACAGCTGCACGACCTGCTGGGCTATGTGCCCCAGAAGGGCGTGCTGTTCAGCGGCACCATCGACAGCAACCTGAAGTTCGGCGGGGACCACATCACCGACGCCGCCGTGAAAAAGGCCGCTGCCATCGCACAGGCCACCGAGTTCATCGACGCAAAGCCGGAGGGCTACGCAAGCCCCATCGCACAGGGCGGTTCCAACGTGTCCGGCGGCCAGAAACAGCGCCTGTCCATTGCCCGTGCCATTGCCAAGGATCCGAAAATTTATCTGTTCGACGACAGTTTCTCGGCCCTGGACTACAAGACCGACGTGGCCCTGCGCCGCGCCCTGAAGGCCCAGACCGACAACGCCACCGTCATCATCGTGGCACAGCGCATCTCCACCGTGCTGCACGCAAACCAGATCCTGGTGCTGGACGAGGGCCGTCTGGTGGGCAAGGGCACCCATGCCCAGCTCATGGCCAGCTGCCCGGAGTATCAGGAGATCGCCCGCAGCCAGCTGAGCCAGAAAGAGCTTGACCTGGGCATTCTGAATACGGAAAAGGAGGGTGTGTGATATGCCAAGACCCGGACGCATGACCACCGAGCGCGCCAAGGACTTCAAGGGCACGCTGCGGCAGCTGATCGGCACCATGAGCCACTACAAACTGCCGCTCATCACGGCCATTGTCTTTGCCATTCTGTCCACCATCTTCAACATTGCCGGCCCCAAGGTGCTGGCCAAAGCCACCACGGCCCTTGCCACCGGCTGGATCGCCAAGCTGCGGGGCACCGGCAGCATCGACTTTGTGTATATCGGCCGGGTGCTGCTGTTTTTGCTGGGCATGTACCTGCTGAGCAGCGCCTTCAGCTTCATCCAGGGCTGGCTGATGACCGGCCTTTCCCAGAAAGTCTGCTACGACTTCCGCCGCCAGATCAGCCAGAAGATCAACCGCCTGCCCCTGGCCTACTTTGAAAAGCGCACCGTGGGCGAGGTGCTGTCTCGCATCACCAACGATGTGGACACCCTGGGCCAGAGCCTGAACCAGAGCATCACCCAGCTCATCACCAGCGTGACCACCATGATCGGCGTGCTGATCATGATGCTGTCCATCAGCCCCCGCATGACCCTCATTGCCCTGCTGATCCTGCCGGTGTCGCTGGCACTGGTGCTGGTGGTGGTCAGGTTCAGCCAGAAATATTTTAAGGCCCAGCAGGCCACCCTGGGCGTGGTGAACGGCCAGGTGGAAGAGGTCTACTCCGGCCACAACGTGGTCAAGGCCTTCAACCGCGAGGCCGTGGTGCTGAACGACTTCAACGCCGCCAACGACAAGCTGTACGAATCCGCCTGGAAGAGCCAGTTCCTCTCGGGCCTGATGATGCCCATCATGAACTTTGTGGGCAACCTGGGCTATGTGGCGGTGGCCATCGTGGGCAGCATCTTTGCCGCCAACGGCACCATCACCATCGGCGACATCCAGGCCTTCATCCAGTACGTCAAGAACTTCACCCAGCCCATCCAGCAGCTGTCGCAGGTGTCCAACATGCTGCAGAGCATGGCCGCTGCCGCCGAGCGGGTGTTCGAGTTTTTGAACGAGCCGGAAGAGGACCAGACCGCCGACCCGGCCCGCCGGGCAGACCCCGCCTGCATCGACGGTCAGGTGACCTTCGACCACGTCAAATTCGGCTACACCCCGGACAAGACCATCATCCACGACTTCAGCTGTACGGTGAAGCCCGGCCAGAAGGTGGCCATCGTCGGCCCCACCGGCGCGGGCAAGACCACCATGGTCAAGCTGCTCATGCGCTTCTACGATGTGGACGCCGGTTCCATCACCCTGAACGGCCACGACGTGCGCGACTTTGACCGCAGCGCTCTGCGCGAGGGCTTCGGCATGGTGCTGCAGGACACCTGGCTGTTCAAGGGCACCATCCTGGAGAACATCCGCTACGGCCGTCTGGACGCCACCGACGAGGAGGTCATTGCCGCCGCAAAGGCTGCCAACGCCGACCACTTCATCCGCACCCTGCCCGGCGGCTACCAGATGGAGCTGAACGAGGACGCCTCCAACGTGAGCCAGGGCCAGAAGCAGCTGCTGACCATCGCCCGCACCATTCTGGCCGACAACCGCATCCTCATTCTGGATGAGGCTACCAGCAGTGTGGACACCCGCACCGAGCAGCGCATCCAGACCGCCATGGACCGCCTGATGGAGGGCCGCACCAGCTTTGTCATCGCCCACCGCCTGTCCACCATCAAGGACGCCGACCTCATCCTTGTGATGCGGGACGGCGACATCGTGGAGCAGGGCACCCACGACCAGCTGCTGGCCGCCGGCGGCTTCTACGCCGACCTGTACAACAGCCAGTTCGAGGACGTGGTGGAGTAAACACCGATATTTTAAAAACCGGGAGCATCTGCGGATGTTCCCGGTTTTTTCACACCTCTATTTTTTCCAGCTCCACCCCGAACAGCTGCTTTGTCAGCGGCGGCAGAACCTGCTGCAGCTCCTGCACGTACTCCTGCACCACCGGGTCCGGGTCGGCCCGGGTCACGATGCCAAAGCGATGGCCCTTGTTCCAGTCCAGCAGGCGCGCAAAGCGCAGGTCCGGGCGGCGGTAGTACAGCAGGGGCACCATCTTCAGCGAGGGGCCGCCGTAAGGAGCACTCCGGAGGGTGCCCGGCGGGATAATGCCGGCCCCGCGGCGCGCGCTCTCCTGCAGCAGTTCGGTCTCATAGAGGGTCTGGTACATCTCCCGGATGGGCAGCCACCGGTAGGGCAGCACCTGTGCAAGGCGCAGCGGCCCCTGCGGGATCTCCTCTTCTGCATAAAAGAAGATGCAGACCTCCGGCACATAGCACAACGGGAAGAACCGCAGCCCCTGGGCGTAGATCTCGGCGCTGTCCAGCTGGAAGGACAGGTCCGTCTCCCCTTTTTTCAGGCTGCGCCACAGCTCACTGCGGGTGGCACAGCCGTGCAGGATGGGCGAATAGGTCAGGCTCAGCTCCCCCGTCAGGGCCAGCAGATCGTAGCCGAACATCCGCATGGCGTCGTGGTGGTAGGCGATCTCCAGATGCCGGGCCGGAGGGTCGGCCCTGTGCTGTACGGCCCGCGCATGGCGCACGGCATCGTTGTACATGGCCACCAGCTGCTTTGCCTTGGGGTAAAAATCCTGTCCCGCCGGGGTCAGCAGCACCTTGCGGGGCACATGCTGGAACAGCTCCACCCCCAGCTGGCCTTCCAGCGTGCGGATCTGCTGCGACAGGGCCGACTGCGACAGATACAGCGCCTCGGCCGCCGCCGAATAGCTGTTGAGCTCTACGATTTTGACAAAACCTTCCAATGCGCTCTGGTTCATTCCGGTCATCCTCCACCCATACATTAGCTTCACCTAAATTATAATATAAGAAAAATGAATTGTAAACCGGGTCTGTTCGCGCTATAATTTTTTAGACTCGACAAAAAACGTCGATTTCCGTCGAAGATAAGAAGAAACATCACGAGAAGAAAGAGAGTTCCGCTATGAACAAGATCTCCCGTAAAGGCTTTCTGAAGATCGCCGCTGCCGCCGCCATGAGCGGTGTCACCGCCGGTGCCCTGTCCGCCTGCAACGCTGCTTCCGGCTCCACCGCCTCCAGCGCTGCTTCCAGCGAGGCTGCCAGCACCGCTGCTGCCCTCACCTACACCCCCGGCACCTACGAGGCTACCGCCAAGGGCATCGAGTCCGACGTCAAGGTCAGCGTGACCTTCAGCAAGGACAAGATCGAGGACATCGTCATCGACGTGTCCGGCGAGACCAAGGGCATCGGTGCCGACATCGGCGACAAGATGAAGGAGAACATCCTGAGCGCCCAGACCTGCAGCGTGGACGGCGTGTCCGGTGCCACCATCACCTCCAATGCCGTCAAGACCGCTGTGGCCGACTGCATGTCCCAGGCTTCCGGCACCACCGTGACCGTGTCTGTGGACGTGGAGGCCAACGAGGAGCCCGACGTGATCACCGTCACCTCTCAGGAAGATGCCGACGCTGTGGTCGTGGGCTGCGGCGCTGCCGGCATCATGGCCGCTCTGGAGCTGCAGGCTGCCGGTGTCAAGACCATCCTGCTGGAAAAGGGCAGCTCCTGCGGCGTGTCCAACGGCTCTGTGGCCGGTGGTCCCGCTCTGGCCGAGACCCGCGTGCAGGCTGCCGAGAACGCCACCGTCTCCGTGGAGACCCTGTTCAACTGCGAGTACGGCTTCTCCAAGGGCACTGTGAACGGCGCTCTGCTGCACAAGTGCGTCAGTGCCGGTGAGCGCGTGGTGTCCAACTTCATGGACAACGGCGTCAACATGGGCCTGCGCCGCGACGCTTACGGCATGGGCTTCCGCGCACGCCACAACTTTGCCGACCTGCAGGGCACTCAGGTCAAGGGCACCGACCGCTTCCAGCCGCTGGTGGACAAGTTCACCGCCGACGGCGGCGTGTTCGAGGTCTGCCGCGAGGCCGTCAAGCCCGTGATGGACGGCGACAAGGTGGTGGGCGTCATCGCAAAGGACACCGAGAACAAGACCTACATCCAGTACAACGCCAAGGCTGTGCTGATCGCCACCGGCGGCTATGCCGGCAACCAGGACCGCCTGCACGAGCACTTTGGCAACATCAACGTCTGGCCCCTGTGCAACGAGCTGTCGGACGGCAAGGGCTACGACATCGTCATCGAGGCCGGCGGCATCGCCGACCGCAACTGGGCCCTGTGCTGCAACGAGTTTGGCGGCGTGAACGGCAAGATGGAAGAGCGCGGCCGCTCCATGGTGCGCTCCAACGACACCCTGCGCTTTGCCATCTACGGCGGCCTGATGGTGGACCCCAACGGCGACCGCTTCATGAACGAGCAGTACCTAGCCGACCGTCCGCTGGCTCTGGGCGGTGAGATGTCCCTGCGCGTGGGCAAGTACTACGCCGTGGTGGACCAGACCATGTACGAGGAGTGCCGCGACAAGGGCGTTCTGGCCTACTTCGGCAACCCGGCCGACTGGTACGTCGGTTCCACCGGCTACACCGAGGAGCTGCTGCCCAACCTGGACGAGCACATGGACATTGCCATCCAGCGCGGCTGGGCCGTCAAGGGCAGCCTGGCCGACTGCGCCAAGGCTTTCGGCCTGACCGACCTGGAGCAGACCGTGGCCGACTACAACGCCGCCTGCGCCGCCGGTAAGGACGAGCAGTTCTACAAGAACAGCTACCTGCTGCGTGAGCTGACCGGCGACACCTTCTACGTCATCGAGTACGAGCCCTCCATCTGGGGCACCTTCGGCGGCGTCAAGACCGACTCCTACGCCCGTGCCGTCAACGCCGAGCAGCAGCCCATCCAGGGCCTGTATGTGGCCGGTGTGGACAACGGCTCCATCTACGCTTCTCCCTACTACGAGAACGAGGGTGCCGCTCTGGGCACTGCCTACACCAGCGGCATCGTGGCTGCTGACTGCATGATCAGCGGCCTGGAGAACGCCTGATAAGGCGCAGTTCTCCCGCACAAATCCAACATTCCTTCTTTTCTTCTTTTTCATGTGAAGAGGGGCGGCCCCGGTCGGGGCTGCCCCTCTTTGCTGTTTTGCCCCACACGCCCCCTACACAAATGCCCGCGATTGTGCTATGATAGGGCTGAGCAGCCGGTTTGCTGCAAGCAACCGGCAAAGCATCGAGGTGTATTGTACAATGTCTGAACTTCTTGAGACGCTGCGGCAGGAGGGCGTGGACCCTGCCCTGCTTTCTGCGGTGGAAGAATACCGCACTGCCCATCCGCTGGACGCTGCGCTGCGGCCCCGCATCCCCTCCCCCGCCTTTACCTACTACGGCAAAGAGGTGTGGGAGCAGGCGCTGGCCGCCCTGCTCTGCGGCGAAAACCTGCTGCTGGCGGGCGGCAAGGCCACCGGCAAGAACGTGCTGGCCGAGAACCTCTCCGCCGCCTTCGGCCGCCCCGCGTGGGACATCTCGTTCCATGTGAACATGGACGCGGCCTCCCTCATCGGCATGGACACCTTTGCCGACGGACGGGTGGAGTTCCGCCCCGGACCGGTGTACCGCTGCGCCCAGTGCGGCGGCTTTGGCGTGCTGGACGAGATCAACATGGCCAAGAACGAGGCGCTGGCCGTGCTGCACGCAGTGCTGGACTTCCGCCGCGCCATTGACGTGCCCGGCTACGACCGCATCCCGCTGGCCGAGGAGACCCGCTTCATCGCCACCATGAACTACGGCTACGCCGGTACCCGGGAGCTGAACGAGGCCCTGACCTCCCGCTTCGTGGTCATCCAGATGCCCACCATCACCCAGGACAACCTGGAAAAGCTGCTGCGGGCACAGTTCCCGGATCTTGCTGCGAAGTACGCCCACCAGTTCGCCCTGCTGTTCCTCGACTTGCAGAAAAAGTGCGACAGTGCGGAAATTTCCACCAAGGCACTGGACCTGCGCGGCATGCTGGACGCGCTGCGCCTGATCCGCCGCGGCATCCCCGCAGGGGCCGCGCTGGACATGGGCATCACCAACAAGGCCTTTGACAGCTACGAGCAGGGCCTGATCCGCGACGTGATCGCGGCCCGCATCCCGGCCAAACTGGATGCGGCCAGGCTGTTTGCCTGATGGAAGCCCAGAGCTACACCGCACAGGAGCGGCGGGCGGCCAATCAGGTCTGGGCGGCTGCGGGCGCCTATGGCTTTGAGCCGCTGTTTCTGGCCCACCACACCGACGGCACGGTGGATTTTTACATGAACACCATCGTGGGCCTTGTGCACAAATATTACGGTGACAAGTTGATAAGCAGCATCTTCGACCGCTGGGCGGGCGATCTGCGGCAGGCCATGCTGGACGATCTGGCGTGGCTCTACCTCGAAAACGCGGCCTACCGGCTGGAGCTGCCCCGCCGCCCGGTGCTGGAAGCGCTGCGCTCTTCTCACGCCGACTACTTTTTTGCCATCCAGTACAAACTTTCCCGGCAGGAGTGGATGGCCAGGAACCAGCTGGTGTACACCATGCAGGCGGCCCGCTGGCGCAGCGTGCTGGGGCGCAATCTGCCCGTGATGACCCCCTACGAGAGCGGGTTGTTCCGGGCGCTGGCCCCGGACACCGCCCCGCAGCCGGACCAATTGCAGGACGCCCTGCTGGCCGTGTACGCAAGGTTTGACCTCTTCGACGGCACCGTGCATCCGAAAGCGGCGCTGCACCTGCATCTGGACGGCCTGCTGGCCACCCTTGCCACCAAGGCCCTGCCCACCCAGATGATCAAGACCGACCGAGTGACCGTGGAGCACTCCAACGCCGTGGACGCCGCCGGCAGCGGCCCCAGCCTGGACAAACGGCAGGCCCACATCACCCTGAAGCAGAACGCCGCGCAGGACCGCGCCTACATCGAGAGCTGCTTCGGCCGCTCCCTCTACCCGCCGGAGCGGCTGCGCAAGGCCGAACAGGAGCTGTGCACCGGGGTGCATCTGGGGTGCCATTTGTGGTTCAGCGCGGGCGTGCCCAGCCCGGAACAGGCCCCCACCCCGGAGGCCCGGCATCTGGCCGAACAGGCCGAGCTGCAGGCCGACCGCAACCGCGCCTACTACGCCAAAAATCAGGAGCTGCACCGCAGCGTGGTGCTGCGGCTCACCGAGCAGATCCGCAATTGCATTCTGGTGCATCAGCAGCCCAACGCGCGGGTGGCCCGCAGCGGCAATGTGGACCCCGGGCGGGTGTGGCGCGCCCCGCTTTTGAACGATGACCGGGTGTTTTTGTGCGCCGAAGAGGAAAATCACCCCGCCTTTACGGTGGACCTGCTGCTGGACGCTTCCGCCTCCCGCCTGCACTGCCAGGAGGTCATCGCGGCGCAGGGGTCCATCCTGGCCGAGAGCCTGGCCAACTGCGGCATCCCGGTGCGGGTGAGTGCCTTCAGCAGCCTGCGGGGCTACACCGTGCTGCGGGTGCTCAAGGACTTTGCCGACAAGAACCGCCAGAACATCAACCGCTATTTTGCCTCCGGCTGGAACCGCGACGGCCTGGCCCTGCTGGCGGCGGGCGATCTGCTGGACTTTGCCCCCGGCCCCGCCCCGCGGCACCTGCTCATCCTGCTGACCGATGCTTCCCCCAACGACAGCCGCCGCATCCCGCCCAGCCCGGAAAACCCGCTGGGCTGCGGCTACGAGGACGCCGCCGGTGTGGCCGACGCGGCCGCCCAGGTGCGCGTGCTGCAGCGCAAGGGCATCCGGGTGTCGGCCGTGTTCATGGGCGAGGACCGCTCCGCCGCCGACGCTGCCCGCATCTATGGTAAAAATATGGCCCGCATCCGCGGCATGGACCAGCTGGCCCGCGCCGCCGGCCGCCTGATCCAGAACGAGATCCGGGAGCTGGGAGATTGAGCGATTGCCTTCCCCTTTTGGGGGAAGGCTTTTTTGTTGTCCGGCACACAACCGCTTCGGGCATTTTACAACCAACCGTCGCGTTGTATTTTGGAGCAGTTCCGGGGTGTTCGCAAAAATCTGGTTGTTTTTGCAAACTTTTAGTTGTTTTTTGCCGTAGTTTATGCTATACTATGTTCAGACGAACCACAGGAACACGCGATGTCCCCCGCAGTGCACGGCGGCGGCCCGCGTTGGAAGTCCTTTGAATACAACACTTTGCTGTCAGCCGAACCATTCAGGGAGGAACGTATCATGGATGCCAACCGCTACTTTACCGCCATGCACAACGCCATGTCATCCCGTCTGCCGGGGGCGCAGCTTCTGGCCGCCGTGCGCCTGCAGGATCTCTGCGGCAACGACGCTTACCTGGAAGTCCGGCGGATGCCCGGGGAGCCCTGCGCCACCGTGTGTTACTCCACGATGGGCCGCAGAGGACTGAACTTCCAGCTGTTCCGCAAGGGGTGGATGCTCTGCCACAACGAGAGCGGCCAGCTCACCGGGCAGTTCCCCGCCAAGGCCGAGAGCCTGCTGGAGGACACCGACTTCCACGCCTGCTGCCGCGAGGACCGGCTGGACGCTGCCCGCACCGACCGCATGGTGCAGGAGCTGGAAACGCTGGCGGGCACGGACTGCGATCTGCCTTTGCCCCGTGACGCCCGCACCGGGGCCGTCATCACGGTGGACAGCTTTGTGGGCCGGGGTGCCCACTGGAGCTACAGCACCCTGAGCAAGGCCCCCTGCCTGCCGGTGGCCGCCATCCTGTACTGGCTGGCCGACAGCCTGGCCGGAGCCGAGCGCCGCACCCTGCAGGCCGACCCGGAGGCCGCCCAGCTGGCCGCACAGTGGCAGAGCGGCACGGTGGAGATGTTCTTCCACCCGGCCGTACCGGCTGCCGCCCAGCTGCAGACGCAGCCCCAGACCCCGCCGGTGAGCCGTCCGGCACGTCCGGCCCCCACCTGCGCCCGCAGCAAAAGCTGGCAGAGCATTCTGGCCGTGATGGCGAGCATGTAAAAAGGCTCCCCCTTGCGGGAGAGCCTTTCTATGATAAATTCTTATTCCAGATAGGGGTCCAGCAGCTTGTCCACGGTCTGGCTGCGCTTGGGCGCGGGCTTTTTCACCACGCGGCCCCGGCAGGCCACCAGCTCCAGATGCTGCAGCGCCCGCAGGTCCTCCAGCGGGTTCTGACGGGTGACGATGAGGTCCTCGCTCTTGCCCACTTCCAGCGAGCCGGTCACGTCCCCTACCCCGGCCAGCCGGGCGTTGCGCAGGGTGGCGGTGTACAGGGCAAACTGGTTGCTCACACCGCAATACTTGTGGAAGTAGCACAGCTCCCGCCAGAAGTCGTACTGGGTGATGTAAGGGCAGCCCACGTCGTTGCCAAGGCCCACCGGGATGCCGTTGGCCAGCGCCGTTTTGGCGCTTTCCACGATGCCGTCAAACACGATCCTGCCGTTGTACTGGTCTTTTTCCGACGCACCGGACACCGCCGTGTCAAACAGCGCATACGGCAGCGCCGGGGAAATGGTGGTGCACAGGAACGCGCCGTGCTCCTTGTACAGTTTTATCGTTTCTTCGTCCATTTTTGCGCCATGCTCGATGGAGTCCACGCCGTTTTCCAGCGCCACCTTCACCCCTTCGGGCGATTCGGTGTGGGCCGCCACGGGATAGCCCATGGCGTGGGCCTGATCGCACACGGCCTTTACCATCTCCGGCGGCATCTTCAGCTCGCCGGGGGTGCCCTTTTCGGCGGCATCCAGCACGCCGCCGGTGATCATCAGTTTGACAAGGTCCACCCGCTGGGTGCTGACCTTGGTGAGCTGGGTCAGGGCCTCGCCGTTGTTGTGGGCCGCCACGGCCACCGAGCCTGCCATGTGGCCGCCCGGCACCGAGATGCCCTCGTTGGCGGCCAGAATGCGCGGGGCCAGGATCTTCCCGGCCTGGGCATCGTCCCGGCAGCGGGTGTCAAAATCCGCGATGCCGCCCACGGTGCGGATGGTGGTCACGCCGCCCAGCAGCTCCAGCTTTGCATAGCTGCATACCATGCGGTAGGCCACCGCGCGGGTCAGGCCGTTGCTCAGAATTTTACGCACCAGCGCCGCATTATCCCGCGGCTTTGCGCTGGGCTTGCCGTTGCCGGCCAGATGCACATGCAGGTTGATGAGGCCCGGCATCGCATAGCCGCCGTGGAGGTCGATGACCTCATAGCCGTCCAGGTCGGTGCCCTCGTCCGCAACGGCGGTGATGACGCCGTCCTCGCACAGCAGCACCTTGTGTGCCTGCGGCTCCATATGCTGGGTGCCGTCCAGCAGAATGCCATTGATATATGCCCGCTTCATGGTCATTTCCTCGCTTTTGTACAACCTTGGTTGTTTTTTGTTCCAGTATAGCACGTTCGTGCCCCGGGTGCAATCGGGCGCACAAAAAGGGCAGGCAAAGGTTTTGCCCCTGCCTGCCCTGTTGCTCTTAGATGCGGCTGAAACCGTGCCTCCCCGCCCGTACCGACAAAAGCCGATACGGAGGCTTTTAGATGCATGCGCGATTGCATTGCTGCATTTTATCAAAGCCTTAACCTCATCCATAACCTTGATCAAATAACAAAACAACCCAAATTTGTAACCTTGTACCAGAACCTTATGGCTCTCCCAGATTCAAATAAAAACGCATTCACCCCGGAATATCACGGTCACCCCTCCAGCTCCACTTCAAATTCCAAAAGCAGATTGGCGCGGTCCAGCGTCAGCTGCAAAGCCGTCAGCTGATCACTGACACGGCGGTATTCCTGTTCCACCTGTTCTGCATCGTAGTTGCGGCAGGTCATTTCCGGAGTGTTGCTGCCATAGCCGGGGGATGTGCGCACCAGCAACGGCACCTGCTTCATCTGTGCCAGACGCTGCTTCTTTTTTGTCAGCATTGCCATGCGCACCAGTGCCTCGTCGATGGTAAACCCAAATCCCTCCAACATAGTGGTGGTATTAAACACGTTCACTGCATGACGCAGCACAGCGATCTTCTGGTTCAGCGCATCCATCTGCTGCTGCATCCGAGCAAAGTCGTAGTTTGCGGGCAGCGGTTCCTCATTGATTCCATAGGTCGTTCTGCTTTCCGCTTCTTCTTTTTTCAGCAGCCCCTCCAGGTCTTCGTTCCATGCTTTGATCATTTTATTTGCGCCTGCGGATGTCAATTTCATGCGTTGTCCCTCCCTGTCGTTTTTTCTTTCAGTATAGCACATTCGTGCCCCGGGTGCAATCGGGCGCACAAAAAAGGCAGGAAAGGTCCTGCCCTCTCCTGCCTGGTTGATGCAATCGTGCTTTCCTGTGCTGCGGCGCTGGAGGCTGCGGCCTCGCTGGATGCGTCAGCGGCGGCGTTTGCGGCGAGGCAGCGCGAAATAGTAGCCGAAGGCCGTGCCGCACAGCCCGCCCACGATGTGCATGAAGTTGGCCACGTTGTCGTGCACGAGGATGATGTCGTACACCTGCTGGCCGAAGTACAGCGCCGCTACCAGCAGCATGGTGACCGGGATGCCGCCGGAAAAGCCCGCCAGCGACGACAGCATGATGAGCATGAACACGATGCCCGACGCCCCCAGCAGCCCGGTGCGGGGGAACAGCACGCATTGCAGCACGCCGGTGACCAGCGCCGTGAACACGATGCCGCCCAGCAGGGCCTTGCTGCCGTATTTTTCCTCCATGGGCGGGCCCACCACCAGCAGCAGCAGCATGTTGTTCAGGAAGTGCTCCCACCCGGCGTGGCCCAGCACATGGCCGAACAGCCGGATGTAGAACAGCGGGTCCTTGAGCGACGAGCGGTAGACGCAGAACAGGTGCATGGTGGTCCAGCCGCCGGTCCAGTCGTCGAGGAACAGCACCAGAAGCGACAGCAGAAAAAAGGTGAGGATCACCGGGGAGTTGTATTGAAGCTCCAGCTTGAATCTTGCCTTTTTCGTAACGATACGATCCTTTCTCTCTTATAATATAAGGGGTCAGCCGCGGGTCTGCAGCCAGTAAGCGCCCATGCTCTGGCCGGGCTGGCCGGTCACCTCGTCGCTCAGGTAATCGGCAAGGCCCCAGGCGGCAGGCTGCCAGGCGTTGGCGGCCTCCACGGTGGGGTACTCCACCTCCGCATACCAGAACGCGGTGGGCCGGCCTGCGTCCACATGGTTCACTTCCAGCGCGCTGCCGTCCGGCAGGCGGTAGGTGCGGCGGGTCTTGGGGATGAGGGGTTTGCCGATGATCTTGTGTTCCAGCTCCTCAAACAGTTCTTTGTCGATGCTGCGCTCGATCTCCTCCCGGGCAAGGCCGCCCTCGCTCTTGAAGCAGAGCACATAGTCGGTCTTGCCGCCCGCAAGGGCTTCCTCCCGGATGCGCACCGTGGGCCGCACACTGATGTAGCCCTGCCGCATGGCAAATTCCTCCTCCATGGGCAGGCCCTCCGGCCAGCCGGTCACCATCCATTTGCGTTCGATCTCCATTGCAGATCCCCTCTTTCCGGTCTTTTTTGGAAATTTCTTATTTATAATACCATGGATCTATGGTATTATAAAGGGGTGAATTTGAAAAGAGCAACCAAGGAGATCTCCATGAAAGAACGCGCTTATCCTGTATACACCGTCAACAAACACGCCGAGGGCCTGCTGGTGGGCGGCCACCCCTGGGTGTACGAGAACGACATCCTCCACGCCCCGGACACCGAACCCGAAAACGGCACCCTGGCCGATGTGGTCAGCCCCAAGGGGGCGTACCTGGGCACCGGCTTCGTGTCGCTGCACAGCAAGATCCGGGTGCGGCTCATCAGCCGCAACGCCAACGACACCTTTGACACCGCTTTCTGGCGGCGCCGGGTGGAGTACGCCTGGGCCTACCGCAAGACCGTGCTGGAGCCCGCCGACCTGACCGCCTGCCGGGTGATCTTTGGCGAGGCCGACCAGTTCCCCGGCCTGACCGTGGACCGCTTCCAGGATATCCTGGTCACCCAGACCCTCAGCGTGGGCATGGAAAAGCTCAAGCCGGTGCTGTTCCCCCTGCTGGCCGAGGTGCTGCGGGCCGACGGCCAGACCATTGCCGACATCTACGAGCGCAACGACGAGGCCCTGCGCGCCAAGGAAGGGCTGGAGCAGAACAAGGGCTGGTTCGACCTGCCCGGCGAGACCCACCCCGCCAGCACCCAGACCGAGATCTGCGAGAACGGCGTGTTCTACCATGTGGACTTTGAGAACGGCCAGAAAACCGGCTTTTTCCTGGACCAGAAGTACAACCGCCGGGCTGTGGCACGGCTGGCAGCAGGCCACACCGTGCTGGACTGCTTCACCCATACCGGCAGCTTTGCGCTGAACGCTGCCAAGGGCGGAGCCGCCCGGGTCACTGCCGCCGACATCAGCGCCGACGCCATCGCCATGGCCCAGCGCAACGCCGAACGCAACGGCCTTGACAACATGGACTTTTTGTGCGAGGACACCTTCGCGCTGCTGCCCCGGCTGGAAAAAGAGGGCCACCCCTACGACTTTATCATCCTGGACCCGCCCGCCTTTACCAAGGCACGCCGCACGGTGGAGAACGCCATGCGCGGGTACAAGGAGATCAACTACCGGGCCATGAAGCTGCTGCCCCGGGGCGGATATCTGGCCACGGCCAGCTGCTCCCACTTTGCCACCGAGGAGCTGTTCATCAAGATGCTGAAAGCAGCGGCGAAGGACGCCCACCGGCAGCTGCGGCAGATCGAGGTGAAGCAGCAGGCCCCGGACCACCCCATCCTGTGGGGCGTGCCGGAGACCAACTACCTGAAGTTCTTCCTCTTCCAGGTTATTTGACGACGATTTAAAAATTGCTCCGCTTCGCTCTGCAATTCATTAAGGTAATTTTATTTTATACTTTCGTGTTTGTCGCGTCCTGCGGGACGCTCCAAACACATTTTCACGAGAAGGGCCCTTGCGGAGAAATGCATCTTTTCGCTTCGACCTTTCTTGTGAAAAAGAGGTTCAGAAAAATCCGCAGATTTTTCTTGAACCTCAAAATAAAAAAGAAAGATTCCTCTGAATATGGCCAGAGTGAAACGGCGGCCATTTCAAATGGTCTCTTCTTCCTCAAAAGTCATACCAAGCTCAGTTGTGCCAAAATTCCGGGAGAGCGTTTGTGCAGAATCGTCAGATTTGTCAATTGCCTTTTTGACCCGCCGGGGCTATAATCAAACCATAGACAGCAACGGCGCTGTGGGTCACCTCCTGACTCGCAGCGCCGTTTTTGTTAAGCACAAGGGAAAGCCAACTGAGACATGTAAGGAGTAGGATTTATGGCAGCAAATGTTATGGAGATCTACGGCAGCAAGGTCTTTAACGAGCATGTGATGAAGGAGCGCCTGCCGAGCGCTACGTATAAGAGCCTCAAGAACACCCTGCACAAGGGGTCGCCTCTGGATATCGAGGTGGCCAACGTGGTGGCCAGCGTCATGAAGCGCTGGGCCATGGAGCTGGGTGCCACCCACTACACCCACTGGTTCCAGCCCCTGACCGGCATCACCAGTGAAAAGCACGACGGCTTCGTCTCCCCCGTGGGCGACGGCACCGCCATCATGGAGTTCTCCGGCAAGGAGCTGGTGCGCGGCGAGCCCGACGCTTCCTCCTTCCCCTCCGGCGGCCTGCGCGCCACCTGCGAGGCCCGCGGCTACACCGCCTGGGACCCCACCAGCTACGCCTTCGTCAAGGATGACGTGCTGTGCATCCCCACCGCCTTTGTCAGCTACACCGGCGAGGCCCTGGACAAAAAGACCCCCCTGCTGCGTTCCATGAACGCCCTGTCCGGCCAGGCCGTGCGCATCCTGAAGCTGTTCGGCAAGGATGTGGACTACGTTTCCACCACCGTGGGCCCGGAGCAGGAGTACTTCCTGATCAAGAAAGAGGACTACGAGGCCCGTCAGGACCTGATCCTCACCGGCCGCACCCTGTTCGGTGCTCCCTCTGCCAAGGGTCAGGAGCTGGAAGAGCACTACTTCGGCGTCATCCGCCCCGAGGTGTCCGCGTTCATGAAGGAACTGGACGAGGAGCTGTGGAAGCTGGGCGTGCCCGCCAAGACCAAGCACAACGAGGTGGCTCCCTGCCAGCATGAGCTGGCCCCCATCTTCGACACCACCAACGTGGCCATCGACCACAACCTGCTGACCATGGAGATGATGAAGAAGATCGCGCCCAAGTACGGTCTGGTCTGCCTGCAGCACGAAAAGCCCTTTGAGGGGGTCAACGGCAGCGGCAAGCACAACAACTGGTCCATGTCCACCGCCGACGAGAACCTGCTGGACCCCGGTGACACCCCCATGGAGAACCTGCAGTTCCTGATCTTCCTGGCCGCCGTCATCAAGGCCGTGGATGAGTACGCCGACCTGCTGCGTACCTCCGTGGCTACCCCCGGCAACGACCATCGTCTGGGTGCCAACGAGGCACCTCCGGCCATCATCTCCATCTTCGTGGGCGAAGAGCTGGAGGCCGTCATCGACGCCATTGCGTCCGATTCTCCCTACGCAGGCCCCGTCAAGATGAAGATGGACCTGGGCGTGGATGTGCTGCCCAAGTTCAGCAAGGACACCACCGACCGCAACCGCACCTCTCCCTTTGCCTTCACCGGCAACAAGTTCGAGTTCCGGATGCCCGGCTCCTCCCAGAACCTGGGTGACTGTGACACCATCCTGAACACCGCCGTGGCCAAGGAGCTGAAGGGCTACGCCGACGAGCTGGAAGGTGCTGAGGACTTTACCAGTGCCGCCATCGCCCTGATCAAGCGCACCATCCGGGACCATCGCCGGGTCATCTTCAACGGCAACGGCTACTCTGCCGCGTGGGAAGAAGAAGCAGCCCGCCGCGGCCTGCCCAACAAGAAGAACGCCCCCGCTGCCCTGCCTGCCCTGATCGCACCCAAGAACATCGCCCTGATGGAAGAGTTCGGCGTGCTGACCAAGGTGGAGATGGAGAGCCGCTACGAAGTGGAGATGGAGCACTACGCCAAGGTCATCAACATCGAGGCCCTGACCATGCTGGAGATGGCCCGCAAGCAGCTGCTGCCCGCCGTCAACGCCTACATGAGCGAGGTGGCCAACACCGCCGCTTCCAAGCTGGCCGTCAGCGAGAGCATCAGCGTGCGCAGCGAGACCAAGACCCTGAACCGCCTGTCCGCCGACGCCGACGCCATGAGCGACGCCATCGACACCCTGCAGGATGCCGTGGATGCCGCCAAGGCTCTGCCCTCCGAGAGCGAGAAGGCCGTTGCGTTCCACGACAACGTGCTGCCCGCCATGGACGCCCTGCGTGCCGCCGCCGACGACGCCGAGACCCTGTGCGGCGAGGACTACTGGCCGCTGCCCAGCTACAGCAAGATGCTCTACTACGTCTGATCGCATCGCGTAAAACAGCATCATCCGTAGGCTGCGGAACCTGAATCTGACATTCTCCTTTTCCTATTTCTTACACCAGCCTGAAGACCTGCTTCCGCAAGGGGGCAGGCCTTTGGGCGTTTTATTTGAAAGGAGATCTTTATGCGTTATTCGACCCAACAGGACGTGCTGGACTTCGTGGAGGACAACAACGTCAAATTCGTGCGCTTTGCCTTCTGCGATATCTTTGGCACCCAGAAGAACATCGCCGTGCTGGCCAGCGACCTGCCCAAGGCCCTGGAGGACGGCGTGTGCTTCGACGGCAGCTCCATTGCCGGTTTCATGAAGGTGGAGGAAAGCGACCTGGTATTGCGCCCCGACCTGCCCACCGTGACCATCCTGCCCTGGCGCCCCACCGAGGGCCGGGTGATGCAGTTCTTCTGCGACGTGGAAAAGCCGGACGGCGCCCCCTTTGGCGGCAACTGCCGGGGCTTTCTGCGGGAGATGAACCGCCGCTTCCGTCAGCTGGGCCTTACCTGCAACGTGGGTGCCGAGTGCGAGTTCTATCTGTTTGAGAACGACGACCGGGGCCGCCCCACCCGCATCCCCATCGACTTTGGCGGCTACTTCGACGTGGCCCCGCTGGACGCGGGCGAGAACCTGCGCCGGGACATCTGCCTGACCATGGAGCAGATGGGGCTGGCCCCCCAGCACAGCCACCACGAGAGCGGCCACGGCCAGAACGAGATCGACTGCCACCATGCAGGCCCCCTCAAGACCGCCGACAACGTGATGATGTTCAAGCAGATCGTGCGGGCCATTGCCATGCGCAGCGGCATCCACGCCAGTTTCCTGCCCAAGCCCCTGTCGGACCAGGCGGGCAGCGGGCTGCACATCAACCTGTCGCTGTACCTGGACGGCAAGAACCTGTTTGAGGGCGACATTGCCCCGGACAGCACCGCAGGCAGCTTTATGGCGGGCGTGCTGGCCCACAGCCGGGAGCTGACCGTGTTCACCAATCCCCTGCCCAACAGCTACCAGCGCTTTGGCTGCGACGAGGCCCCCCGCTATGTGAGCTGGAGCCGCCAGAACCGCAGCCAGCTGGTGCGCATCCCCCAGGTGAAGGGCGACAACTGCCGCATGGAGCTGCGCAGCCCGGACCCCGCCTGCAACCCGTATCTGGCCATCGGTCTGGTGCTGGCCGCCGGTCTGGACGGCATCGAACACCGCATGGTGCTGCCCCCGCCGGTCAACAAGAACCTGTTCCGCCCCGGCGAGGCCGAGGGCCTTGGGCTGGAAATGCTGCCCGCCACGCTGGAAGAGGCCGTGGCCATCGCCGAGGAAAGCGACTTTTTGCACAAGGTGCTGCCGGAGGAGCTGAGCCGCCGCTACTTTGCCGAGGAGCGTGCCCGGTGCGAGGCCCTGCGCGCCGCCGCCGACCCGGCGGAGTACGAGCGCATCCACTACTTCAACGCCATCTGACCCCTGCAGGAACATGCGTAGGAGAAAGGAGCGGAACGTATGGGACGCGCACTCATTGTAAGCGCCGGTGCCAGCTCCAACGAGTACATCGCCGCCCGGCTGGCCGAGATGGGCTATGCCCGGCCGGTGATCCTGCCCAGCGGGGCCGAGGCCCGGCGCAGGATGCCGGACGCCGACTTTGACCTGATCGTGGTCAACGCCCCCCTGCCCGACGAGTTCGGGCACGAGCTGTGCATGGATGCCGTGGCCAGCACCGACGCGGGCGTGGTGTTTCTGGTCAAGGCCGCACAGGCCGAACAGCTGCTGGCCCCCCTGAACGAGCAGGGGGTGCTGCTGCTGAGCAAACCCTTCAGCAACACCTTATTTGTGCAGGCCATGCACATGGCCGCCGCCAGCAACCACCGCCTGCAGCGCCTGCGGCAGGAGAACGCCCGCCTGCAGGACAAAATTTCCCAGATCCGGCTGGTGAGCCGGGCCAAGTGCTGCCTGGTGGAGCACGCGCACCTCACCGAGGCCGAGGCCCACCGCCGCATTGAAAAGCTGGCCATGGACACCCGCCGCGACCGCACCGAGATCGCGCAGGAAATCCTTGATTCTTATGAGGATGTGGGTGTATAATACTGGATTGGGAAAACGTATTCTGAATCTTATTTCGTCTGGAGTCAATAGAGGAGGAAACCTATTTATGGCAGAAAAGCAAACCAAGTATATCTTCGTCACCGGCGGTGTCGTGTCCGGCCTGGGCAAGGGCATCACCGCCGCCTCGCTGGGCCGCCTGCTCAAGTGCCGCGGCCTGAAGGTGGCCAGCCAGAAGCTGGACCCCTACGTCAACGTGGACCCCGGCACCATGAGCCCCCTGCAGCACGGTGAGGTGTTCGTCACCGACGACGGCACCGAGACCGACCTGGACCTGGGCCACTACGAGCGCTTCATCGACGAGAACCTGAACAAGTACTCCAACCTGACCACCGGCAAGGTGTACTGGAACGTGCTGAACAAGGAGCGTCAGGGTGCCTATCTGGGCCAGACCGTCCAGATCATCCCCCACATCACCAACGAGATCAAGAGCTACATCTACAACATGGCTTCCTCCACCGAGGCCGATGTGGTCATTACCGAGATCGGCGGCACCACCGGCGACATCGAGAGCCAGCCCTTCCTGGAGGCCATCCGCCAGGTGGGCCTGGAGCAGGGCCGCGACAACTGCTGCTTCATCCATGTGGTGCTGGTGCCCTACATCTCCGGCTCCAACGAGTACAAGTCCAAGCCTGCCCAGCACTCGGTCAAGGAGCTGCAGGGCATGGGCGTCAACCCGGACATCATCATCCTGCGCGCCGACGGCAGCGTGGGCACCGACATCCGTCGCAAGATCAGCACCTTCTGCAACGTCAAGCCGGAGTGTGTCATCGAGAACCTGACCATGCCCAGCCTGTACCAGTGCCCGCTGATGCTGCACACCAATGGTCTGGACGACGTGGTGGTGGAAAAGCTCAAGCTGGACGTGCCCCCCGCCGACCTGACCGAGTGGAAGCAGGTGGTGAGCCGCATCGCCACCCGCAGCAAGACCTGCACCATCGCGCTGGTGGGCAAGTACGTCAAGCTCCACGACGCCTACCTGTCGGTGATGGAGAGCCTGTACCACGCAGGCTTCGAGAATGACAGCCAGGTGGAGATCAAGTGGGTGGAAAGCGAGGACCTGACCGACCAGAACGCCTGCAAGGAGATCTTTGCGGATGTGGACGGCATCATCGTGCCCGGCGGCTTCGGCGACCGCGGCATCGAGGGCATGATCCAGGCCGCCCAGTACGCCCGCGAGAACAACGTGCCCTACTTTGGCATCTGCCTGGGCATGCAGATCATGGTGATGGAGTTTGCCCGGGGCGTGCTGGGCTACGCCGACGCCAATTCCAGCGAGTTCACCCCGGACGGCAAGCACAACGTCATCGCCCTCATGGCCGACCAGCAGGGCAACATCCCCAAGGGCGGCACCATGCGTCTGGGCAAGTACCCCTGCACCGTGGCCCCCGGCACCAAGATGGCCGAGTGCTACGGCCAGGCCGAGATCTGGGAGCGCCACCGCCACCGCTACGAGTTCAACAACGACTTCCGGCAGGAGATGCAGGACGCCGGTCTGGTCATTTCCGGCACCAGCCCGGACGGCCGTCTGGTAGAGACGGTGGAGCTGCCCGGCCGCGCCTTCCATCTGGGTGCCCAGTTCCACCCGGAGTTCAAGAGCCGCCCCAACCGCGCCCATCCCCTGTTCAAGGGCTTCATCGCGGCGGCGCTCAAGTTCCGCACCAGTGCCCAGCGCAGCCTGATGCACCTGTAAGCCAATAACAAACGAGCCAGTGCGAGTTTTTTCGCACTGGCTTTTTGTTTACCTGCTCCCGGTGGGGTGAACGATTGAGAATGCCCTCCGCGTTGCTCTGGGCATATTTAGCGGAAATAAAATTTTTATATTGGCAGTTCAGAAACGCCTGCGGGCGTTTCTGAATTGCATTTTCACGGGAGGGGCCGTTACGGGCAGCCACCATCTCACGGAACCCGCTCCCCTGCGGGGAGCTGTCGCGCAGCGACTGAGGGGCCTTTCAAATCGGCGGAAGCCGAAAATACGGTGAAAAGATCTTCACGCCGAATGGCGTGAATCTTCCGTATTTTCGGTTGGAGCCTACCCCTTTGGGGTCTGAAAGGGGCGAGCAGCCCCTTTCTTGCAACGACGACGACCGCTGCCTGCGGCAGAAACAGGGAGGAGTTGTTGGGGCCGTGGCCAGCAGGATGCAAGGCCCACTCAAGGGCCGTAGCATACGCTGGGAGCCACAACCCGTCCAGGGGAGAGGGGTGTCCAGAGGGAGAGAGGGGGGAGTCGAAACACCCCTCTCACCCTCTGGCCCAGCGGAGCGACCCCGGCGGCGATGCGCCTTGCAAAAGCCCTGCAACCTGCCCCACTCGACCATGCTCTGTGCGGGAAAAGACGGTTTAGAATGCCCTCCGCGTTGCTCTGGGCATATTTAGCGGAAATAAAATTTTTATATTGGCAGTTCAGAAACGCCTGCGGGCGTTTCTGAACTGCATTTTCACAGGAAGGGCCGTTCCGGTTGATTGCATCTGTCCCCCCAAGGGGGAAGGCTGACCCTCTCTGTTTCCCCTTTTTCTCCGCTTTTTTTCATGATTTTCGGTTGATTTTTCGTTGGAAAGCAGTTGTTGACAGCGTCCAGTTCCGTGTTATACTAAATATAACAACAAAACGTTTTGATGTCGTAAGCTGGCACGCTGAAATGCTGCGATTTGGCCGCAGGCCAACAGCAGCGGATGCAGCTTCCCGGAACGACCCCTCCCGTGAAAAAGCAACTCTGGAAAATCCGCAGATTTTCCAGAGTTGCAAATCTAAAAATTTTATTTCCGCTAAATATGCCCAGAGCAAAGCGGAGGCAATTTCAAATCGTTCACCCAACCAACGAAAGGAGCCTGACCACCCTTGAATCAACCACCCCTTGACCGCGCAGACTTCCTGCGCACCCTGCGGCGCTGCCATACCGAAGAGCAGCTGTTCAGCCGCCTGACCTTTGCCTGTCTGGCCCAGTACGACGAAGCCCAGCGCCCGGAGCTGCTGGACGATGTGCGGGGCGCCGCCTACAGCCTGCGTCTGCCCGCCGTGGAGTACAAGACCGACCAGTGGCTCCACCGGTGTCAGGACGCCATCGACACCGACCGCGACGCCTTTCTGGCCGCCGCCAACGCCGAGGCCAAGCGCGAAAACGACAAGATGCGGGCCGAGCAGACCCCCGTCGGGCCGGGCGTGCTGGCCGACGTGCCCCTGCAAAACGTGGACTGGCTGGTCCCGGACCTGCTGCCCCGGGGCGAACTTTCCCTGCTGGGTGCCGACGGCGGCACCGGCAAAGGCCTCTGGCAGGCGCAGTTGATCGCCTGCGTCACCACAGGCAAAACCAGCGGGTTCTTTCCCGTGCCGCCTGCCCAGACCGGCAAGGTGCTCATCCTTGCGGGCGAGGACGACCCCGGCAAGGTGCTCAAGGCCCGCCTGCTGGCCGCCGGAGCCGACATGAACCGGGTGCTCTGCCTCACCGCCGACGACTACTTCCAGCGCACCGGCCAGCCCCTGACCCTCAAGGACGAGGCACTGGCCAAATTTGCCGCCAAGGCCGGGCCGCTGCTGCTCATCGTGGACCCGCTGCAGAGCTTTCTGCCTGCCGGGGTGGAAATGGCCAGCCGCAACCAGATGCGCAGCATCCTGCTGCCCCTCAAGGCCATTGCCTCCGCCCAGCGGTGCGCCGTGCTGCTGGTGATGCACTCCAACAAAAAGATGGGGGTGTCCGGCCGGGCCCGTCTGGCCGACAGCTCCGACATCTGGGACATGGCCCGCAGCGTGCTGATGATGGGCCGCAGCAACAGCGACGGCAAAATTTACCTCAGCCACGAAAAGAGCAGCTACAGCCGCCCCCAGCAGACGGTGCTGCTGCACATCGAGGACGTGGAGCTGGACGGCGTCCGGACCGCTCAGGCCGTGTTTGACGGCTATACCGACAAGAAAGACGCCGACTTCATCAAGGAGCCGCGGGTGCGGCAGGCCCAGACCAAGGAGGACACGCGGGACGCCATCCTCAACGTGCTGGCCGAGAGCCGGTTGGGCAGCATGGCAAGCAGTGAGCTGCGCGCCGCCGTCGTGAAGGAGATCGGGTGCAGCGACCGCACTTATGAACGGGCATATGCCGACCTCGTGCGGTCTGGCGATGTCAAAAAACATACCATCCGGCAAAAAGACGGCAAAAACAGATGGTATTCCTACTACAGTGGAACAAGTGGCGAAGTTCCAAAATTATAATTTATCTACGTTTAAATTTCAATGTTCGCCAGCTTGGCGGAGTTGCTCCTGCTGGCGGTGTTCCAACTTCGCCAGGCCCACTGGATTCCGCCATGTTGGCGAAGTTGCTTTTTCAACGCTGCTTCGTTCAGAAAGTCGAACTTTGCCAGACAACCCGCCTCTCTCAGAGAATGGCGCAAAAAAAGACCGCCTGCGTGCGGTACGCGGGCGGCCCTTCTCGGTTCCGGTTTACTTTTTCTCCTGCTGTTCCTGCTCCTTGCGCAGCTCCTTGATGCGCTTTTTCTCGCTCTTGACGTGGGGCCACGGCCAGCTGAAACCTTCATTGTCCTTGCACCAGCGGGTGAGCGGATAGAACGCGAACGCAAAGCCGAACACATACAGCAGCAGATACAGCAGCGCGTCCAGCGTGACCAGCGCATCCAGTGCGCCGATGACCGCCATCACGCAGCCTGCCTTGAGGAAGAACAGCCCGTTCTGGCGGCCGTATTCTTCAAAATGTTCGGGCTTGACGGCGCGGCGGCCCTGGTCGCCCCACACGCGGGGGTTTTTCATGACCGAGTAACCGTAGAACACCATCATCAGGCCGCAGGTGAGCTGAAATCCAAAAAACATGGCTTGTACCTCGTTTGGTCGTAGTCGTTTCGGGCAGGGAATGATTTAGAATTGCCTCCGCTTGCGCTCTGGCAATCGCAGAGGTAATTTTATTTTAATTTGCAACTCCGGAAAATCTGCGGATTTTCCGGAGTTGCCTCTTCACGGAAGGGGTCGTTACGGGCAGTGGCATCGGCTGCTGTTGGCCTGCGGCCAAGACGCAGCGAGAACAGGTGCTTTTACGGGAAGCAGGCTCGCCCTCTCAGGCGCTGACGCACCAGCCGCTCCCCCTTTTGGCTTCGCCATCTTCCCCCGGCCGGGGGAAGTCTTTCCCAAAGGGGAGAGCCTCTGGCGTAACCAGAAAGTCCACCGCTCTGCCAAGGCCTCTCCCTTTGGGAGAGGTGGACGCGAACAACGTGAGTGGACGGAGAGGGCGAGGCCGTCGGCCAAAGAAAACTAACTTGGAGGGTTTCCTTCCCCGCAAAACGCGGGTTCACCCCGTTGCGCGACAGCCGCAGGCTGGCAGCAGCAAATGCAATCAACCGGAACGGCCCTTCCTGTGAAAATGCAGTTCAGAAACGCCCGCAGGCGTTTCTGAACTGCCAATATAAAATTGTATTTCCGCTAAATAGAGCCAGAGTGCAACGGAGCCGACCGCCGCCTGCGGCGGAAACAGGGAGGCGAAGTTGGGGCAGCGGCCAGCAGGATGCAAGGCCCGCCCAAGGGCCGCCGCAGACGCTGGGTGCCGCAACTCGTCAGCGGCGGCTATTTCAAATCGTGCCCTCAGTCCTCAAACAGAGGCTTCATCAGGGGCAGGAAGTCCAGCGTTGCAAAGTAGTCGCGGGGGGTCTCGGCGCGGCGGATGAGCCGGTGGGAGCCGTCCTCGCACAGCAGCACTTCGGCGCTGCGCAGCTTGCCGTTGTAGTTGTAGCCCATGGCCGAGCCGTGGGCACCGGTGTCGTGGATGTAGAGCACGTCCCCGATGTCGATCTTGGGCAGCATCCGGTCGATGGCAAACTTGTCGTTGTTCTCGCACAGGCCGCCCACCACGTCGTACATGTGGTCGCAGGGTTCATTTTCCTTGCCCAGCACGGTGATGTGATGATAGGCCCCGTACATGGCCGGGCGCATCAGGTTGGCCGCGCAGGCGTCCAGACCGATGTACTCCTTGTAGATGTGCTTTTCGTGGATGGCGGTTGCCACCAGTGCGCCGTAGGGGCCGGTGGTGAAGCGGCCCATCTCGGTAAAGATGGCCACGTCGCCCATGCCGGCGGGCACCAGGATCTCCTCAAACTTCTGCCGCACGCCCTCGCCAATGGCCAGGATGTCGTTCTCGGTCTGCTCCGGGCGGTAGGGGATGCCCACGCCGCCGGACAGGTTGATGTAGCCGATGTGGGCACCGGTGGCCTCGTGCACCCGCACCGCCAGCCGGAACAGGATGGCGGCCAGCTCCGGGTAATAGGCATCCGAGATGGTGTTGGACGCCAGGAAGGCGTGGATGCCAAAGTGCTTGGCGCCCTTGGCCATCAGCTTTTTGTAGCTGTCGATCATCTGCTCTTCGGTCATGCCGTATTTGGCATCGCCGGGCTTGTCCATCACCTGGAAGCCCTCTTCGCTCTCGCCCAGGCTGAAGGTGCCGCCCGGATTGTAGCGGCAGAACACCGTCTCCGGCACACCGGCCACCCGGTCCAGGAAGTCCACCATGGTGGCGTCGTCCAGGTTGATGTAGGCACCCAGCTCATAGGCCTTTTGCATGTCCTCCACGGGGGTCTGGTTGGACGAGAACATGATGTCGCTGCCGGCAAAGCCGCACACCTCGCTGAGCATCAGCTCGGTCAGGGACGAGCAGTCCACGCCGCAGCCCTCTTCCTGCAGAATTTGCAGGATGACGGGGTTGGGCAGGGCCTTGACGGCAAAATACTCCTTGAAGCCCTTGTTCCAGCTGAACGCCTTGTTGATGCGGCGGGCATTTTCCCGGATGCCCTTTTCGTCGTAAACGTGGAAGGGCGTGGGCACATCCTGAATGATCTCCTGTGCCATGGCCTCGGTCAGGAACGGTTTCTTTTCCATAGTTACATCCCTCTCATTTATTATGCACGCGGCCCATTGCCGCAGTTGCCAACTTGCTGTCTTTCCCTTACAGCTTCAGGTTCTCGCGGGTGGGGGTAAAGGTGGGGATCATGGCGGCAAGCTGCTTCACCACGCCCTCGTCGTTGTGGGCGGCGGCGGCTTCCAGCGCCTGCAGCTGCTCGTAGAACTGCGCCAGGTCGATGGTGCGGGGGCTTGCCACAAAAATTTTGTTGTGCTGGGTGCGGCGCATCTTGTCCTGCTCCTCGTCCATCATCAGCTCTTCGTAGAGCTTCTCACCGGGGCGCAGGCCCACCACCCGGATCTCCATGTTCACGCCCGGCTCGTAGCCGTAAAAGCGGATGAGCTGCTTGGCAAGGTCCATGATCTTCACCGGCTCGCCCATGTCCAGCACATAGATGTTGCCGCTTTCGGCCAGGGCACCGGCCTGCAGCACCAGCTGGGCCGCCTCCGGGATGGTCATGAAGTAGCGCTCGATGTTCTCATCGGTCAGGGTGACCGGGCCGCCCTTTTTGATCTGGGCTTCAAACAGCGGGATGACGCTGCCGTGGCTGCCCAGCACGTTGCCGAACCGCACCGCCACGCACTTCATGTCGGTGTTGCCCGCAAAGGTCTGGATGAGCATCTCGCAGATGCGCTTGGTGCAGCCCATGACGCTGGTGGGGTTGACGGCCTTGTCGGTGGACAGCTGCACGAACCGCTCCACCCCGTGCTCGCTGGCGCTCACCAGCAGGTTCTTGGTGCCCAGCACGTTGTTCTTGACCGCCTCGGCGGGGCTGACCTCCATCAGCGGCACATGCTTGTGGGCCGCCGCGTGGAACACCACCGTGGGGTGGTAGGTCTCAAACACCTCGTCCAGCCGCTTTTTGTCCCGGATGGAGCCGATGAGCACGGTCACCGGGATATCGCGGCCATACTTCTGCTGCAGTTCCATCTGCAGCTCGTAGGCGCAGTTCTCGTAGATGTCAAAGATGAGCAGCTTGCCCGGGTGGAAGCGCATCACCTGCCGGCACAGCTCCGAGCCGATGGAGCCGCCGCCGCCCGTCACCAGCACCGTTTTGCCGGTGAGGTAGCCGGAGATCTTCTCCATGTCCAGCGTCACCTCGTCGCGGGACAAAAAGTCCGCCGGGTTCAGCTCCCGGAAAGCCCCCTGCTGGGGTGCACCGCTGCCCACCAGCTGGGGGTCACTGAGCAGCTGCACCGCGCAGTGGGTGCTCACGCACAGGTCGATGACGTGGTTCAGGCGGCTGCCCCGCAGGGTGGGGATGGCCACCAGGATGGTGTGGATGCCGTAGCGCTTGCACAGCTCCGGGATCTGCTCCAGCGTGCCCTTGACCGGCACGCCGTGGATGGTCTGGTGGAGCTTGGCGGGGTCATCGTCCACGGCCAGCACCGGGCGGCCGTACTGCTTGTTGGTCTTGCACACGTTGATGGCCCAGGCCCCGGCCTCGCCCGCGCCCACGATCATCACGGGGCGGTTGGGGTCGCGGCTGGCCGCGCCGCGCAGGCGCTCGCCCAGCGGGTGGTTCAAAAACAGCCGCCATGCCAGACGGCTGCCGCCCACCAGCAGCAGGATGAGCACCGCCGCCATGCAGTTGGCCGAGTTGAACAGCACACCGTGGATGCACCGGCGGTTGACCGCATACACGATGCCGGTGGGCACCGCCACCATGACCGCAAGGCGCAGCAGGTCGCGCTCGCCCGCGTACTTCCACAGCACCGAGTACAGCCCGCCCAGCAAAAAGCTGGCCACATACACCGCCACGATCCAGGGCAGGTTACGGTACAGGATGGCAAGGTTGTGGGGCCACCAGGCGGCTTCCACCGCACCGTCGGCCCGCAGCAGCAGCGCAAAATAAAAACTGAACGCCACGATGGCGGCATCCAGTGCCGCCAGCACAGCGCGGCGCAGGTAGACCCGCGCTCTGGTCTCTTTGGGTTTCTCGTTCACGAAAGGTTCCTCTTTTGTTCCGGGGAGCGGGCAGTGCCCGCCGCCATTTTGCAGGCCGCGGCAGTCCCGGCGGCCTTATCCTATATATTATACACAGAATGCGGTGCTCTGTCCAGAAATTTGTGGAGAGAACCCTCTCAGGTCTGCAGCCTCGCCCTCTCCGTCCGCTCACGTTGTTCGCGTCCACCTCTCCCAAAGGGAGAGGCCTTGGCAGTACGGCAAACGCTGCGATTTCGCCAGAGGCTCTCCCTTTGGGAGAGCTGGCGCGTCAGCGCCTGAGAGGGCGA
>OOBR01000418.1_pt1 | contig 44762 bp, 41 predicted proteins | sample 1671281 | NCBI WGS metagenome assembly OOBR01 (sample SAMN06348140, study PRJEB24527) | human gut metagenome | biome: human gut; feature: ankylosing spondylitis patient; material: feces | host: Homo sapiens | place: China | collected 2015-10
CTGCTTGTGCGGGCCCCCGTCAATTCCTTTGAGTTTCAACCTTGCGGCCGTACTCCCCAGGTGGATTACTTATTGTGTTAACTCCGGCACGGAAGGGGTCAGACCCCCCACACCTAGTAATCATCGTTTACAGCGTGGACTACCAGGGTATCTAATCCTGTTTGCTACCCACGCTTTCGTGCCTCAGCGTCAGTTAAAGCCCAGCAGGCCGCCTTCGCCACTGGTGTTCCTCCCCATCTCTACGCATTTCACCGCTACACGGGGAATTCCGCCTGCCTCTACTTCACTCAAGCTCTGCAGTTTCAAATGCAGGCTATGGGTTGAGCCCATAGATTTCACATCTGACTTGCAAAGCCGCCTACGCACCCTTTACACCCAGTAAATCCGGACAACGCTTGCTCCCTACGTATTACCGCGGCTGCTGGCACGTAGTTAGCCGGAGCTTATTCATTAAGTACCGTCACTTTCTTCGTCCTTAATAAAAGAAGTTTACAATCCGAAGACCTTCATCCTTCACGCGGCGTTGCTGCGTCAGGGTTTCCCCCATTGCGCAATATCCCCCACTGCTGCCTCCCGTAGGAGTCTGGGCCGTGTCTCAGTCCCAATGTGGCCGTTCAACCTCTCAGTCCGGCTACCGATCGCGGTCTTGGTGAGCCGTTACCTCACCAACTAACTAATCGGACGCGAGTCCATCTCTAAGCGATAAATCTTTGATATATCTACCATGCGATAAATATATATTATGCGGTATTAGCATTCTTTTCAGAATGTTATTCCCCTCTTAGAGGCAGGTTACTCACGCGTTACTCACCCGTCCGCCACTAAACTTAATCAAATTCATTCCGAAGAAATCTTTTAAAGAAGTTCCGTTCGACTTGCATGTGTTAGGCACGCCGCCAGCGTTCGTCCTGAGCCAGGATCAAACTCTCTAAAATTTGTATATTAAGCTTTCGCTTACTATCAATTTCAGAGCTTTAATCGCTCATTCCGAATACTAACGTATCCGTAATTTCTTGATGCTTTGTTGTGTGCATCTCACTGTAAATCTTTGAGTATCCTCAAAGTATTACGGGTTCCTTTATCTTTCTCGTTGTTTAATTTTCAAGGTCCTACGCACTTTTTGGAAAGTTTTTTGTCGGTTCTTACCGAACCTCTCTCAACAGTGCGTGAATTATTATATCACATTCATTTTCGTTTGTCAACACTTTTTTCAAAGTTTTTAAAAAGTTTTTTGAAATCTCTTTCATTACTTTTAAAAGCTTTTTTCTGTGCTTTCAAACTTTTCTGTTGTTTGTGCTTTCCTCAAGCGACTTTGATATTATATCACTCCTTTTTACAAATTGCAACCCATTTTTTCAAATTTTTTATTTTTTCTTAAAAAACAATTTAAAAGCCGCATATTTGTCGCATTCATATTTGTCGCGTTTTCATATTAGTGTATAATAAAACTTTCAACGCTTTTAACTATACCCACTATTTAGTCGATTATTCAATACACTTAAAATTATTTTATCAACTCTTTATTTCAAATGTATATCTGTACTTTATACTTATTACTTCACATATACTTATTACTTCCCATATACATTATATAAGAAAAGTGTATTTTATAGGAGAAATAATCTTGACAAAAGTTTTTATTCTCTATATAATAGTATCAACAAGTAAATCCCTCTAAAAGCGATGACGGGAACAAGATATTTTGGTATTTCTTCAGAGAGCAGCTGTTTGGTGAAAAGCTGTGATTACCTTTATATGTATAGCTCATCCCCGAGTTTTCTGTGCGAGGTTATGTAGTGCAGAACGCAAGACTGCGTTATCGGTCAGGACTTTGTTGGAAGTCTGTAAGGGGTGTACAGTGATGTGCACCTAAAACCGGGTGGTACCACGGATGTTTTATTCGTCCCTTTTTAGGGGCGATTTTTTGTGCAATTAATTAGGAGGCACTTTATATGAAACCAGGATTTGAAAAGTATATTCCTTTTCAGCAGATTAAGCTTGAAAACAGAGAATGGCCAAACAATGTAATTACAAAAGCACCGATATGGTGCAGTGTTGACTTGCGTGACGGCAATCAAGCGCTTGTTGACCCTATGAATATGGAAGAAAAACTTGAATTTTTCCACACGCTTGTTGATATGGGCTTTAAGGAAATTGAAATAGGATTTCCGAGCGCATCTGAAACAGAGTACGAAATCTGCCGTGAATTGATTGAGGGGAACCATATTCCCGATGATGTTACAATTCAGGTACTTGTTCAGGCAAGAGAGCACCTCATCCGCAAAACTTTCGAGGCAGTTAAGGGCGCTAAAAATGTAATTATTCATTTCTACAATTCAACATCTACTTTACAGAGAAAAGTTGTATTTAAAACAGATATGGAAGGCGTTACAAAAATTGCTATTGAAGGCGCAAAACTTATTAAGCAGCTTACAGACGAATATACAGGCGATACAAACTTTAGATTTGAGTATTCTCCCGAAAGTTTCAGCGGTACAGAAGTTGAGAACGCTGTTTACATCTGCGATAAAGTTATGGAAGCTCTCGGTTCTACAAAAGAAAACCCTGTTATTCTCAATCTTCCTAATACTGTTGAAATGTGCACACCAAACACATACGCAGATCAGGTTGAATATTTTATTAAACATATAAAGAACAGAGAGGCTTGCATAATCAGCTTGCATCCGCACAATGACAGAGGCACAGGCGTTGCGTCGGGCGAGCTTGCACTTCTTGCAGGTGCAGAGCGTGTAGAGGGCACACTCTTCGGCAACGGCGAGAGAACCGGTAACCTTGACATTGTTACAATGGGACTTAATATGTTTACACAGGGAGTTGATCCTAAACTCGACTTCTCTAATCTTCCAAAGCTCAGAGAGATTTACGAAAGATGTACAGATATGAAAATCAATCCTCGTCAGCCATATATCGGTGAACTTGTATTTACTGCTTTTTCGGGTTCTCATCAGGATGCTATCAATAAAGGTATGCAGTATATGAAAGACAGCGGCACAGAATATTGGGAAATCCCATACCTCCCTATCGACCCTGCCGATGTTGGAAGAGAGTACGAACCTATTATCAGAATCAACTCTCAATCAGGTAAGGGCGGCGCCGCATTTGTAATGAGCCATAACTTCGGATATGACCTTCCAAAGAAGATGCACCCTGAATTTTCTAAACTTGTTCAGAAAAAGTGTGAAGAACTCGGCAGAGAGCTTATTCCGAAAGAACTTTTTGAAGTATTCAGCGAAAACTATCTTGAAGTTAATCAGAAATACGCTCTTACAAAGCGTAAGATTTACGAAGAAAGCGAAAACGGTAAAGATTATGTGCACTTCAAGGGCAAGATGGCTATTAACGGTGCCGATGAAGTTACATTAAGCGGCGTAGGCAACGGCCCGATTGACGCATTCTTTAATGCTATTAAGAAATTCGGACTCGACAAATACGAATTTATCTCTTACAGCCAGCACGCTATTTCACAGGGTTCAGATTCAAAAGCTGTTTCTTACATTGAGCTCAAAAAGCCTGACGGAAAGAACATCTTTGGTATCGGCATTGATTCAAATGTCAATGTTGCATCTGTTCTCGGCGTTCTTAATGCAATTAACAGAGCTGAAATGTAAAAGCAGTAAATTACAGTATAATATCAATATAATTATTAATCCGCTCAATTTTATTATAATTTGAGCGGATTTTAGTTTGTTGGTTTAATGTAAAAATATGGTTCACCACCAAAAGTTTAGTTTTATAAATTCAAAATTCAGGTCAACCCTTTTTAAAGGGTTGCGGGTTTGGGCAGAGCCCATAAAACAATAAAAATGCACTGATTTTAAATATAAAATATTAAGCTGTAATTGCACAATATAATAACTAAACTTTAGATTATTAAAGATTTTAAGATAAAATAAAAGTTAAGACTAATGAGTGGCAGAAAGTAAGAAAGTCGCACTTTAGCAATCTTAGAGAAACGATATTCTAAAGAACACAAAGAGGTTTGCGTGTGTGGCTGATTTGCCCTTAAAAAGTGGCAAATTAGTAGTTTTAGTAGCGTGGCTTTTCCTTTGTTGCTGTCGCATTTTTAGGATTTCGCCGTTATGTTCAATCCGCCAAACAGCAAGCTGTTTGGCTGTTAAAATTTGCAATAACATAAAATTTTGTGGGCGTTGCCCACACCCACAACCTTTGAAAATGTTGACCAGATTTTTAACCTTGGGACGGAAAGTTTAGTTTTGCTTTACTTTGTTGCCCGATGGAAAGTATCCTAAACCACAACTTTCGCAACTATTGCAATTAGTCTTTTAACATCTTTATTTATACAGTCACACTTTCTGTATTTTGCAATATTATGTAGTGTAAACAGAAAGGAGGCAAACGCTTATGTGTAACTTTTTCGGTAATGGCAACAACTGCTGCTCATGGATTATTCTTCTTATAGTTATCCTTGCTTGTTGTGGCGGTAACGAGTCTTCTAACGGTTGTGGCTGCGGCTGCTAAAAATTAAGTATAAAAATAACCCCCTCAATTGCGAGGGGGTTAAATTCTGTTTGTCTATAAAACTATAATGCGATTATGCACTGTATGCAGACCATGAACCGTGGTTATTGTTTCCCTGAACAGGAGAAGTCTGGATTGAAGTAAATCCTGCCTCCGCAATGTTCTTAAGTTCTGCTTTAATGTCGGTGTATTTCCAGTCAAAGCAATGGAGAATAACACCGTAATAAAATTACACATACGACAAAATAAGCAAAAGCCTCTTATTTGCGTATAAAATACATTTTAACGCTTTTATCATAACAAAATGTATTAAATCGGCAGCCTGATTATTGCACAATAAGCGCAAAATGTTTTTGATTATTTTGCCAAATTAAAGCTGCTTGCACTTTGCTTTTGCTAAAATTTTATATATTTAATCTTAAAATAAGCAAATATTTACGCAAATTATTTGTTTGTTTTGTTGAGCAAGTATTTATAGATTTATAAAAACATTAATTTTATTTTGTCAATATATGTGTATTGAAATTTACCGATTTTGTAGTAAAATATCTTTATAGGATGTGATAATATGAAAATAGGTCTTATAGTTGAGGGCGGTGCAGCACGCACCTACTACTCCTGCGGCGTTATGGATGAAATGTTGAAAGAAAATATTTACGCCGATTATGTAATAGGAACTTCGGCAGGTATTTCCAATGCTGTATCCTATGTTTCAAAACAAATCGGCAGAAACTATATAATAGGAACAAAATATTTAAACGATAAAAGATATATGGGAACAAAGTATTTGCTCAATCCCAAAAAGCGCTGCTACTTTAACCTTGATTTTATTATGGACGAAATTCCAAATAAACTTGTTCCCTTTGACTACAATACTTTTGCAAAATTTAAAGGTGATGTAATCGCAACTCTTACAAATATAAACACAGGCAAAACCGAGTATGTGCCTGTTTCACGCTATGACAGAAAATTTGAAATACTAAGAGCGACCTGCGCATTACCGCTGCTTTTTCAGCCGATTATAATAAACGGAAATGAATATCTTGACGGCGGAATTACCGACAGCATTCCGTTTAAACACGCTTTTGATGACGGCTGTGACAAATGCATAGTTATACTTACGCAGGCAAGGGATTACCGCAAAAAAGCCGACAAAACGCTCAAATTTTCCGCAAAGCGCTACAGAAAGAAACCTGAATTTGCAAAGGCGCTTTTAAACAGACCGCAAATGTATAACAAACAGCTTGAAGATATAAAAATGCTTGAAGAACAGGGACTTGTTTATGTAATTGCGCCAAATCAAAGTCTTGGCATAGGCAGAACTGAAAGCAACCCCGAAATAATAGAAAAAATATACAAACAAGGTGAGTCAGATTTAAGAAAACACCTTGATAAACTTAGAAAATTTATTGAAAATTAAAGGTGTCCATTTATCTGAAATTGCAAAACAATTGTCAGAAGAATGGGCAACGGAAGAATTAGTATGGAGCAAATATGATACGTATTTATATGACGATTGCAAAGTTTTGAAAAATTTGCTTAACATACAAAATGAAGCTGATTTAAACTTAGCCGATAAATACAAATTTAAAAATTATAAGCCTGTTCCGCACGAATACTTAGAAGATTAACTCTTATCTCTTGACTTTTTTACATTCATTTGGTACAATAGATTATGTTGCAACGGGATGTAGCGCAGCTTGGTAGCGCACACGTCTGGGGGGCGTGGTGTCGCAAGTTCAAATCTTGTCATCCCGACCATTACACGCTAACCGCTCGGTCAGCGTGTTTTTTCTTACTGTAATCCTTTTTTATAATGAGGTGAACATATATGCAGATTTCAAGCAGATTTACTCTTGCCATTCATATTCTTACCTGCATAAAAACTTTCGGTGACAGTAACAAGATTACGAGCGAGTTTTTGGCTGCAAGCACCAATGTTAATCCTGTAATTGTCCGTAAAATTCTCGGACAGTTAAAAAAAGCGGGTATAGTGGAAGTAGCACGGGGTTCGGGCGGTGCTGTTCTGGCAAAGCCTGAAAATGATATAACATTTCTTGATATTTATAAAGCGGTAGATTGCGTTGGTGACGGCGAGCTTTTCCATTTTCACGAAAATCCTAACCCGCTCTGCCCCGTCGGACGAAACATTCACGCCGTTCTTGACGACAGGCTCATAAAAGTACAGCAGGCAATGGAAAAAGAGCTTGCGTCTGTTACATTAAAAGATGTTTTGGACGATACGCAAAATATAATAAAATCGCAACAATAAAATAATTTGATTAATAATAAGATTTTAAGTATTTTTCTCCTTTTTGAAAATTCTTAAAATCTTTTTTTATTTTTATCGTTGTAACCATTGACATTACAACAAGTTTGTGATAATATGTCGTTGTAATCATTAATGTTACAACAAATTCAACACATAAATATTTTTACGGAGGTTTTATTATGAAAAAGACAGATTACAAAGAAATCAAATTAGAAAAAGGTACTATCTTTGAATATTCATTCGGTGAAGTAAAGTTATTGGTTTACCGTACAAATGACTTTATTGACGATGAAGCAATTATGCTTGTAAAAAACAACAAAACAGTTGTTATCGAATCGCCTTGCTTTAATGACAACATTGCAGAGCTTGAGCAGTTTATTAAAGATACAGGTACTCAAGTTGAGGGTGTTGTACTCGCTTATCATATGGGCGGCGGCACATTCTTGCCGAATGTAAAGAAATATGCTACTAAAAAGGCAAATACTTACGGCACTGTCGGTGGAGGTAAAGCTTTAGTAGAAAATTTTACAAAGGCTTTCGGCAATATCTTCGATTCATCAATTCACTCGGTTACAAATATTATTGCAGGCGAAACATTAAAAATCGCAGATACCGAACTTAGCATTGTAGAAACTGCTGATGCTTTTGATATTGTTTTTCCTGAAATCAATGTTATTTACACTCATATGCTCGGTCACGATTGTCACTCCATTATCGGCGGTGCAGCACATGCCGACGCAATGATTGCCGAACTTGAGGGCTATATTAACAAAAATTATGACCTTATCCTCACATCGCACTATGACCCGGAAGATACAAACGATGTAAAGACTAAGATTGACTATGTAAAGAATATTAAGTCTATTGCAAACAAGTCAGCCAATGCCGAAGAATTTAAGGAAAAAGTAAAGTCAGAATATCCGAATTACTCCGGACTTAACTACCTTGACATTACAGCCGGTGCATTTTTCCCGCTAAATTAAATTTTCTGCAATAAAATAAATTATAATCCATATTTAAAGGGCAGCCCATTATTTGGGCTGCCCTTTTGAGAAGTATAGTAGTGTCAGATATTCAAAATCGTAATTATTTTTCCTTCATATGTAAGCACATTGCTTTCTTGCAAACTCTTTAATTCTCTCATCAATGTGCTTATATCCATTTGTAAATGGTCTGCGAGCTCCTGTCTTGTAAAAGGAATTTGTAATTTGTCACTTTTTTGCTCGCTTTTTAATTGTCGCAAATACTTAATAATTTTATTTTTCGAAAGAGATTCCGCATTAGCAATTATGCGCTGCATAACATTTTCTGTCATTCTGTAAAAAATACTGATAATGTTTTGCTGAACTCTGTTTTGTAAAAAAATAATTGACGGATCGGTTATTAAAAACGAATTTGTTTCAAGTGACAAAACAACCGATTTTTTCCTTGCCTCTACCGATACCGTCGGATACGGAGTATCCAGGCTTATAGCTATCAATTCGTTTCCGTCGGGTTCAAAATGATTTATAAATGTTTTCACACCGTCTATATTTGTTTCATAAGAAGCTATTGAACCGTATAAAACAAAAATTGATTTATCGAGTTCAACATTAAGTATTGCACCACGATTAAGTTCAAAAATCTTAAATTTAGTATTATATAGAAATTTCTCAATTTCATCATCGGTAAATCCACGAAAAAGTTGAGAATTTCTTAAATGCTCGATATTTTTTTCGATTTGATTCTCCATAAATATAAACAATACTCCTGATTACAAAATATATACTTAAGCTGTCAGATTGATAAAACCTGACAGCTTTATTATATCACTCTTATTTTTTATTTCAACGCAATTTTTAAAATCATCAGTTATTAACGGTATATTTTCCGTTTGAACTGCCCGAAATATAAAACTTAGCACTGCCTGTAACAGGAATATCAACAGTCTGACTGCTGCCATTGTTGAATATTACATATGTAGCGTTGCTTGGAATATCAATGGTATAAACACTCTGACCTAATTCATTTGTTGTTGACTTTGTCATTGTTTTTCCCGGCCATGATGTCATTTTTGTATTGCTGTCAGACCAATAGTAGCAATTCACATTACCCCAGTTGTAGTTATCTGTAAATGTCATAGTATATTTGTCAGATACAGATGAAGTTGTAGGTTGGGTTGTCGGTGTCGGCGCTGTAGTAGGCTGTGTTGTAGGTTTAACCGTTGTCGGCTGTGTCGGAGCGATTCCGCCTTTGTATTGACCTACCTTGGCCTCACTGCTTGGCTGATTTACAATGTACAGCATAATGTATGTAGCATCTCTGATATCAACAGAACCGTCTTCGTCAACATCGGCAGCAATCTTTTGTTTCTGATTAAATGTAATCATTTCATTGATGTAAAGCTGAATTTCAGTTACATCGCTGATTGTAATTTTACCGTCCTGATTTGTATCACCGATAAGTACGCTTTCAGCAGGAGATGTAGTAGGCTGTGCTGTTGTAGGCTTTGCCGTAGTAGGTTGTGCTGTTGTACTCTGGGTTGGTACAGGCGTATTATAATCTTCAAAAGTGTGATTTGCTTTGAATATCTTTGTAGCGCCGTTGAGATTTAATCCCGGCTTTGCATCTGCAGGATAACGCTTGCTTGCAGAGTTTGTGCCGTCACTGAAAATAACCGCACCGTTTGCAAGTGAATCTGAAACTTCAATTACATAATAACCTGTAGAAGAATCCAAAGTCATTTTTTCGCCCGGCCATTTTGCATTAGAAACTGCATCTGAATAAATATAAGCATATATATTTGACCAGTTATAAGATGAATTGTCAAAGTAAATTTTTTGCGTTAATGTCGGGTCAACCTTTGTGTAAATGTAGGTTTTATCGGCTGAACCGTTGGCGTTGCTTGCCTTTACATTGATTGTTGTCTTTGTACCGTACGCAAGACCTGCGCCGATTGTAATTTTCGTACCGTCAGTGAATGACTGATATTTACCGCCGTCAACGGAATACTGCGAGTTTTCAGCGTTCTTGGTATTTAATGTAAGTGTGTAAGTTTCTGTTTCGTATGTAGAAGAACCCGGAGTTACACTTACCTTTGGCTTAGGATTTTCTTCTTCATAAATAACGGCAATACCGCTTGAGCCGACCTTACCGCTGATTGACGATGAAGTAACCGTAAATGTGTTGCCCGAAATTTTGTCAACATATGTACCTGGTTTTGCATAGCCTCCGCCGTTTTCAACAGAAACATTACCGCTGCCGCTGCCTTTTACAATAACAGCACCGCCGTCTTTACGGGTAATTACGCTGCAGTCGTTTGATTTTTTATAACAATCGGCTTTTCCGTTCATGGCATTGTGGAATTTATTAACTTCCGCAACCTCACTGCTTGTAAAGTGAGTGCTGCCTTTTTCACCGATTTTTATATTATCTTTAATTTTTGATGACGGACGAGAAAAATAAAGAGCCGTTACTTCATTTTGGCTTGCCGCAACAGCATATGCACGGTCAATAACATTTTGGCTCATATCATTTGAATAGCCCCAATCTTTGTTATTTGACCATGTGTCATGGCTTTCGGCCCAATAAATGAGTTTATCGCGGGAAATACCACGATCACACCAGTTTCCAGACGAATCAGGTGCATCACCGGAATTAAATGAATCACGCAGAGTTTTACCGTAATTGCTGTCGGTTACTGTAATATAGTCTGTATATTCTTTCATTATATCTTCATTTCCGGTTTCTCTGTCATCAGGACCGGTAAGAATTTCGCCATAGTTATATAAACCATACTTTGTTACCGAACTCCAGAAATTATCGCCCTCGCTCGGAACGCCAATATGTTTTGCTGCGTCCCAGCGAATACCGTCAACACCGACTGACTTTAATTCCTGCATATATTTTCCTACTTTTTGCTGAACATATGAATTTTCAGTTGCGATATCAGGCATACCGATTTCTCCGTGCGTTACCTGCCATCTGTTTTTCCAGTTAATACCGCCTCCAAAAGTATGCCAATACTTTGATGGCTTTAAATCTTCTTCTATTCTTGAATGGTCGCCTGCAAGATGATTTGCTACAACATCAACTATTACCTTGATACCATAATTTTCGGCTTCTTTACATAGTGATTCCAACTCTGCCTTTGTACCGAGTTCGCTAGTACCTATATAAAATCCCAACGGCTGATACAACCACCACCATGTACCGGTTCCGCTGCCGGGCTGTGCAGGTGAAGTTTGAATTGTTGTAAAACCTGCCTCGGCAATATTATTTAATTCTGCCTTAATATCATTGTACTTCCAGTTAAAACAGTGCAAAATTACACCGTCCTGAATGTTGTCCATTAAATCGTAATCGCCGACAGAAACCGAATTTTCATCTGATACAACTGCCGCATTTGCCGACACCGCAGCTGTTGCAAAACAAGGCAACAACATACTTGCCGCAAGAGCCGCACTGATTATTCTTTTATTCTTTTTCACGCTTTTTCCTCCCGTAAAATGTTAATTTCAAAACCTAAAAACCATAAAATTACAAAAAGTTTCTAAATAATTGCCTGCTAAACAAAAATCACCTCCAAGAACAAGGCATAATAACAATGTTTACTATTTATTATAATAATTATTTTTTCCCTTATATAATGGTAAATACGAATGTTTATCTTAAGAGGAATAAAATTTAACCGTTATTTTTTGTTCATTTTCACAAATAAGTTCTTAATAACAGCAAAATTTAATTTATAATATCAATTATAATACAAAACTATGTTAAATTAATTAAAAAGCTTCTGTCCTAATATATTGGAGCAACAATAATACATTACTGTTTAGCGGAATACTTCGTCAGGTAATTATAAAAGTTTGGTAGACAATAATTCACCCCGACTTTTGATAACAAAACAAAATACCCGACTATGGCGTATAACCATAGTCAGGCATTTAATAAATTCTGTTATTATTTCACAAATTTACCGAGAATATCGAATTTTCCGATAATAGGGAGCTTTTTGCATTTACCCTGTACTGCGTTTACAATACCGTAAATTGCAAGAACAATAAAAGCAATTGACAAAATTGTGTTTATAAAGCCGAGTATTGTAAGCAAAACTCCGCCTACTCCAAAAATAATACTTCCACGGAATATGATGCTTATAATTGTGGCTAAAATATAGTAAATAATAGCCTGTGCAACAGATAAAACAGTAATATTCAAACCCTGTGTTGCATGAAATCTTGCGTACTTTGAATCCTTTGCCGCAAAAATAGGTACAAATACAAGCAAACCGATATAAGCAAGCACTGCCATAACCTTGTTTTCTTTGATATCCATAGGATCAAACTCTGCTGTAACATCATCACTGTTCAAAAAGTTGTTATGCTGTGTGCCGTACTGGTGCTGTTGAGTCTGCGCCTGCGAAGTTGTGTCATAAACGGGTGTTCCGCAATGTGAGCAGAATGTTGCTCCGTCCGGAATGTTATTGCCGCAATTTTTACAAAAAGCCATTGTTTTTACTCCTTTTTCTTTAAATACCTCATTAATTATTAAAATTAACATTATATATGATATAATATATCGCAAAATATGTCAAGTAAATATCAAAAATGGCAACTAAACATAAATATGTGTTTAGCCGCCATTTTATCTATATTGCTTTAAGAATAAGCATTAATTACTTAAAATACTTAACGCCGCTTTCAAAGATAAGCTGGTCCTTAGCAAACGGAACATTCTTGTAGAGGCTGTCGCCCTTTCTTTCGCTGTGGCCCATTTTTCCTAAGATTCTGCCGTCAGGTGAAGTAATACCCTCGATAGCGCATACGGAACCGTTTACATTATATGTAATGTCTGCACTTGGGTTGCCGTTAAGGTCAACATACTGTGTAGCAATCTGACCGTTTTCGGCAAGCATCTTAACTGTTGCCTCGTCAGCCATAAATCTGCCCTCACCGTGCGACACAGGAATAGCAAATACATCGCCTGCATTTACACTTGCAAACCAAGGTGACTTAACGGAAGTAACTCTTGTGTAAGCCATATGAGAGATATGTCTGCCGATTGTGTTGAATGTAAGTGTCGGGTCTGTCGGCTTAAGTTCTCTGATTTCGCCGTAAGGTACAAGACCGAGTTTGATAAGTGCCTGGAAACCGTTGCAAATACCGAGCATAAGACCGTCACGGTTCTTGAGCATCTCATTTACAGCGTTCGCAATTCTTGGATTACGGAAAGTAGTAGCAATAAACTTACCTGAACCGTCAGGCTCGTCACCGCCGGAGAAACCGCCCGGGAACATAATCATCTGTGACTTAGAAATGATTTTCTCCATAGCCTTGATTGTTTCTTCGATATGAGCGGATGTAAGGTTCTTTACGATAAGGAGTTCAACATTTGCGCCCGCTTTTTCAAAAGCTCTTGCAGAGTCAACCTCGCAGTTTGTACCCGGGAATACAGGGATAAATACTGTAGGTTTAGCAGTCTTAATTGCAGGTGAACTTGTGTTTCTCTGTGTAAAGAGCGGAATATCAACCGCAATTTCAGGGCACTCTGCCTTTGTCGGGAATACCTTTTCAAGCGGAGCAGTCCACTTTTCGATAAGTGTATTTACATCAACAGCAGCACCGTTTACTGTAACCTTGCCGTCGTCTGTAACTGTACCGAGGTCATAGCTTACTACACTGTTGTCAAGTTCCGCACCGTCTGCAAGCTCAAGAACAAGTGAACCTGAAAGAGGGGCGAAAAGCTCGTCATTTGTGAGTTTATTTGTAAATTTAAATCCATAGCCGTTACCGAAACAAGCCTTACATACGCTTGCGGCAGCACCGCCCTCTTTAACAACAGATGCAGAAAGCACCTTGCCCTCGTCAAAGAGTTTGTAAACAGCCTTGTACATAGCGATAAGCTTGTCCCAATCAGGCATAAGAGTTTCTTTATTTTCAGGAACAGGTACATAAATAACCTTTGAACCTACATTTTTGAACTCGGCTGATACTGTCTTGCTTGCCTTTGTCATAGCAACCGCAAAACTTACGAGTGTAGGCGGAACATCAATTGTTTCAAATGTACCCGACATACTGTCCTTACCGCCGATTGACGGAATACCGAGTTTAAGCTGTGCTTCCATTGCACCGAGAAGTGCAGCGGCAGGTTTACCCCAACGCTCCGGTACATCTTTTAATCTTTCAAAATATTCCTGGAATGTAAGGCGTGCTGTAAGTGGGTTGGCACCGATAGCAAGAAGTTTTGAGAGTGACTCAACTACTGCGTATGCCGAACCGTGGAACGGACTCCAGCGTGAAACACCCGGAATAAAGCCGTAGCTCATTGCTGTGGCGTCATCTGTTTCGCCTTTTTCAAGTGGAATCTTGGCAGCCATAGCCTCCTGCGGAGTAAGCTGGTTCTTACCGCCGAACGGCATAATTACTGTTGCGGCACCGATAGATGCGTCAAAACGCTCTGAAAGACCGATCTGTGAGCAAACCTCAAGACGAGCCATATTTTCTTCAAGTGCTTTGTCGGCAGGCATATCTTTTAATACAGCCGGACATGCGTTGCGGTAACAATCCTCTGCCTTTGGTGCTGTAATATAAGCTGATGAAAGCTGTGTAACACCGTTTGTATTCAAAAATTCACGGCTGAGGTCAACAATCTTGTCGCCTCTCCATGTCATTGTAAGTCTTGGGCTTTCTGTAACAATTGCGACTGCTGTAGCCTCAAGGTTCTCTTTTTCTGCCTCGGCAATAAAGGTTTCAACATCCTTTTTGTCGAGCACAACAGCCATTCTCTCCTGGCTCTCTGAAATAGCAAGCTCTGTACCGTCAAGGCCGTCATATTTCTTTGTTACCTTGTCGAGGTCAACTGCAAGACCGTCGGCAAGCTCGCCGATAGCAACGCACACACCACCTGCACCAAAGTCATTACATCTCTTAATGAGTTTAGCAACCTTAGGATTGCGGAACAAGCGCTGAATTTTACGCTCTGTTGGTGGGTTACCCTTTTGAACCTCTGCACCGCAGGTTTCAATAGAGCTTTCTGTGTGGGCCTTTGACGAACCTGTTGCACCACCGCAGCCGTCACGACCTGTTCTGCCGCCTAAGAGTACGATAATATCATCAGGGAGCGGAACTTCACGAATTACATTTTCCTTTGGTGATGCGCCGATAACTGCACCAATTTCAAGTCTTTTTGCTACATAGCCGCTGTCATAAAGCTCTGTAACCTGACCTGTTGCAAGACCGATCTGGTTGCCGTATGAGCTGTAACCGTTAGCCGCACCTGTTGTAATTTTTCTTGATGGGAGCTTACCGGGCATTGTGTCCTTTACAGGAATAGTCGGATCTCCCGAACCTGTAACACGCATTGCCTGATATACATAAGAACGACCTGAAAGCGGGTCACGGATAGCACCGCCAAGACAAGTAGCTGCGCCGCCGAAAGGCTCGATTTCTGTCGGGTGGTTATGGGTTTCATTCTTAAACTGAACGAGCCACTGCTCTGTTTTGCCGTCAATAGTTACAGGAACTTCGATTGAGCAAGCGTTAATCTCTTCGCTCTCGTCAAGGTCAGGAATAAGACCTTTTTTCTTAAGTGACTTCATACCGATAAGAGCCATATCCATAAGAGATACGATTCTCTTTGTATCTTTACCGTAAACCTCATCACGAGTAGCATAATACTCATTGAGAGCGTCCTCGATTACCGAACCGAGAGCTGCCTTTTCAACTTCGATTTTCTCAAGTTTTGTAAGGAAAGTTGTGTGACGGCAGTGGTCAGACCAATATGTGTCAATAACACGAAGCTCTGTTACACTCGGGTCACGCTTTTCTGTATCTCTAAAATAGTCACGGCAGAACTTAAGGTCTGACAATGTCATAGCAAAGCCCATTGAGCCGTAATACTTTTCCATTTCTTCGTCGTTAAATTTTATAAAGCCTTCTACACGCTTAACATCGGCAGGAACAGGAGTTGCAATGTCAAGTGTCTGCGGCTTTTCAAGAGAGGCAAGACGGCTCTCTACAGGGTTGATGAGGTAATCCTCAATCTTTTTAAGGTCATCATCCGAAATATCACCTGTTACGGCAACAACTCTTGCTGTAAGCACCTTGCAGCGTTCGCCCTGAGTAAGGAGCTGAACGCACTGCTCGGCAGAGTCGCCACGCTGGTCATACTGACCGGGGAGATATTCCATAGCAAATACCTTCCAGCCGTCCTCAACAGGAAGTGTTTCCTCGTAAATAACATCCGCATTCGGCTCTGAAAGAATAGTACCTTTTGCTGCGTTGTACTCGTCGAGTGAAAGTCCCTCAATATCATATCTCATAATGTATCGAAGGTCGGTAACATTTCTCATACCAAGGTTGTGGCGAATGTCCCACAAAGTCTGCTTTGCAAGAACATTAAAGCCATCTCTTTTTTCTACAAAAATTCTGATTACGCCTGACATAGAAGCTCGTCCTCCCGTAAAAATCATATTATTTTAATAATACCACAAAAGCATTTTTTCTTTTTTCGATAAAGTAATTATAAAAATAATTGACGAATAAAATCGTATAAAATTGGTATAAGCAAAAAATTGTCGGTATATAAGCCATTAATGTGCATTGTAGGTTATAAAGTTTAGTTTAAAAAAAGTGATAATTTTTGAAAGGGAAATAATTAAAAGACTTATTTTGCCAAGTACAAATTTTATTAGGAAAATAAAAGTTAGAGGTTCCAAGGTCACTGACCTTGGTCGTCTAAGGAAAAGGGATACTTAAGGGGAACGGGACTCGAAATCCCTTTCCCCTTAAGCGTGCTTTCTTTTGGAGCTTTTCTTTTCACGCAAAAGAAAAGCGGAATGGTAGGCATTTTATTATAGTGCATAAGTAGTTTATAGGCAACAAACTTATAAAATAATCTTTCTGCCATATTTTTGCTTACGCAATTAAAAGGCTTTCTCCATTATGTTCAAGCCGCCAAAAGGCTTGCCGTTTGGCTATTAAAATTTGCAATAGATTAAAGTTTTATGGGCGTTGCCCATATCCACAACCTTTGAAAAGGTTGACCAAACTTTTATATTCGTGACAGAAACATTGCTCTTTTCTGCCTCTGTTACCCGACCGAAAATAAGTTAATCCACACCCCTACATTCAAACAACTTCTCAAAATTTCCACAAAAAAACCGCCTGCAAAGCAGACGGTTATACTTAGAATTATAAATTGGCACCTATTCTTCTGAATCTTTCATAACGGGCATTTGTAAGTTCTTCGTCGGTAAGTGCAAGATTTTTTTCAAAAGTTCTCTGAATCAAGAGTTTTAGACTCTCAAACATAGCGGCATCCTCTGCCCTCGGCTCTCTGATAATACGCTCAATTACATGCAAGTCAAATAAATCCTGCGCAGTAAGTTTGAGTGCCTCTGCGGCCTGCGGAGCTTTGGAACTGTCTTTCCAAAGGATAGACGCACAACCCTCCGGAGAAATTGCGGAATAAACAGAATTTTCCATCATCCATACTTCATCTGCAACAGCAAGTGCAAGCGCACCGCCGCTGCCGCCCTCACCTACAACAATTGTAAGCACGGGTGTTTTTAAAGTCATCATCTCCATAAGGTTTTCGGCAATAGCCTGTCCCTGACCTCTTTCTTCCGCTCCGATTCCCGGGTAAGCACCGCTGGTATCTACAAAGCAAAGAACAGGGCGGTGGAACTTTTCAGCCTGTTTCATAAGTCTTAGAGCTTTTCTGTAGCCCTCCGGATGAGCCTGTCCGAAATTGCGCTCCATACGCTCTTTTGTATTTCTGCCCTTTTCAATTCCGATTACGGTTACAGGCATATCGTGCAACATAGCAAGGCCTGCCACAACTGCCTTATCGTCGGAATATCTCCTGTCGCCGTGCAGTTCAAAAAAGCTGTCGCCGAACATATGATTTATGTAATCAACAGTTGTAATTTTATTGGCATCTCTCGCCGCTATAACTTTATCATAAGCAGACATTATTCCGACACCTCCCCGTATCCGTGCATCTTAAGCAATTTTACAAGTGTAGCTTTCAGGGCGTTTCTGCTTACAACAGCGTCAACAAAACCTTTCTGCATTACAAACTCCGATGTCTGGAAATCCTTTGGGAGTTTCTGACGGAGAGTCTGCTCAATTACTCTCGGGCCTGCAAAAGCTACAAGAGTATCGGGCTCGGCAAGGATAATATCGCCCTCCATAGCAAAAGACGCAGTAACACCACCTGTTGTAGGGTCGGTAAGAACTGTTATGTATAAAAGTCCGCTGTCGCTGTGGCGCTTAACCGCACCGGAAGTTTTCGCCATCTGCATAAGGGAAAGAATACCCTCCTGCATACGAGCGCCGCCCGATACAGTGCAAACTATAACCGGAAGTGCGTTTTCGGTAGCATATTCAAAAGCACGGGTGATTTTTTCACCTGTTACCGTACCCATACTGCCCATCATAAAATCGGAATCCATTGCGCAAAGCACTGCGTCAATACCGCCGATTTTACATTCACCGCACATTACGGATTCTTTTGAACCTGTGGCTCTTGCTTTCTCAAGCTTTTGGTCATAGCCTGGAAAATCGAGAATGTTTTTGCTTGCCATATTGGCGTCATGCTCGCAAAAACTGCCGTCATCGGCAAGAAGTGCCACACGCTGTTTTGCATTCATTCTGAAATGATGACCGCACTTTGTGCAGACACGGAAGTTTTCTTCCATATCTGTTGTAAGGAGCATAGTGCCGCACTTAGGGCATTTTGTCCACATTTCCTCGGGAACAAACGGTACATTGGTCTGCTCCTCGGGTCTGCTTTCAAGCTCATTTTTCGGTTTTACAAAAGCAAATAAATCCATAGCCTATTACTTCTTTCCGTCCTTATGCTTTTTTTCAAAATCAAGCATAAAGTCAGTAGTATATTCTCCGCTGACAAACTGCTCGTCCGACAAAATCTCGGCAAGCAAGTCACGGTTGATGTCAATTCCGTCAATGGTAAGCTCCGAAAGAGCCATTTTCATCTTTCTTATCGCAAGCTCACGGCTTCTTGCCTGAACAATGAGCTTGCCTATCATAGAATCATAGTAAGGCGGAATAAAATAATCCTGAAATACAGCTGTATCAAAACGGACAAAAGAACCGCCCGGTATATGCAAACGCTTAATTCTTCCGCAGCTCGGTCTAAAACCGTGCTCCGGGTCTTCTGCATTAATACGGCACTCAATAACATTTCCGTGTGTAAAAATGCTGTCCTGAGTTCTTGTAAGTTTTCCGCCTGCCGCAATTCTTATCTGCCACTGTACAATATCAAGACCTGTTACCATCTCGGTAACACCGTGTTCAACCTGAAGACGGGTATTCATCTCCATAAAGTAGAAATTATTATTCATATCAAGCAAAAACTCAACAGTACCTGCATTGACATAATTTACAGCCTTTGCAGCCTTTACAGCCGCTTTCATCATTTCCTTACGGGTTCTGTCATCAAGCGCAGGACTTGGGCTTTCCTCAATCATCTTCTGATTTTTACGCTGGACCGAACATTCTCTTTCACCCAGACAGATAGTATTACCGTATTTGTCGCTCAAAAGCTGCATCTCTATATGCTTTACGGGGTGAATGAACTTTTCCATATAACATGCGCCGTCACCAAAAGCAGACTGTGCCTCCGAAGACGCCGCCGCAAAAGCCTCGTCAAACTGCTCAATGCAGTCTACTCTGCGGATACCCTTTCCGCCGCCGCCCGAACGAGCCTTTATAAGCAGCGGAAACCCGATTTTTTCGGCTTCTTCCCTTGCTTTTACGGGGTCTTCTATAATATCGCAGCCGGGTGTTACGGGAACACCTGCCGCACGCATTGTTTTTCTTGCATTGTCCTTATCGCCGAGTAATTTTATCATCTCTGATGTAGGGCCGATAAAGTTTATGTTGCACTGCTCACAAAGAGATACAAACTTTGCATTCTCCGAGAGCAAGCCATAGCCGGGGTGAATGGCTTGTGCGCCGCTTTCAATGGCAACGGTAAGTATAGCAGGCATATTAAGATAGCTGTCGGCAACTCTGCTGCCGCCAACGCAATAGCTTTCGTCAGCGAGCTGAACATGCATTGCGTTTTTGTCCGCCTCAGAATATATTGCAACTGTACTGATACCCATTTCTCGGCAAGCACGAATAATTCTTACTGCAATTTCTCCTCGGTTGGCTATAAGTATTTTTGAAAACATTTTATCACTTCCAAAAGAAAATTTGCAATAAGTTACTTATTATTTGGAATAAGAGCAAAAGAAAGCTCGGCACTTACGCAAAGTTTGCCGTCAACATATCCCTTTGCATCAATAAAATAGAACACACCCTTGCTCTTTGTAAGAGTACATACACTTTCGAGTGTATCGCCGGGTTTTACCTGATTTTTAAACTTTACATTGTTCATTTTTGTAAAGAAAGGTGTGCATCCCTCAACCTTGCCCGCAAGCAGGCAGCAAGCCGACTGTCCCATCATTTCACAGAGAATAACACCCGGAACAACAGGATTGCCCGGAAAATGTCCCTGTAAAAAGAACTCGTCGCCCTTGATTGTATATCTTCCCTTTGAGGTAACATCGTCGATTTTTTCTGCCTCTTCAACAAGCAGCATATTGTCACGATGCGGTAATATCTTTTTGATTTCTTCCTGATTCATTGTAACTCCTTATTTAACTCTGAACAGAGGTTGACCGTACTCAACAAGGTCGCCGTCCTTAACAAGAACTTCTGTAACCTCGCCGTCAAGCTCTGACTGGATTTCATTCATACACTTCATAGCTTCAACTATGCAGATTGTGTCACCCTTTGAAATTTTCTGTCCCACAGAAACATAAGGATTGCTGTCAGGTGACGGAGCGGCATAAAATACGCCGACAATAGGAGAATTGATTGTTTTGCCCTCGGCAACAGGAGCCGACGGAGCGGCAGGTGCTGCAGGAGCAGCCACAGGAGCCGATTCGTTAACCGATGCAGGAGCATTTGCCTGCATTACAACGGCAGGAGCGGCAGAAATTGCCTTTTCAAGACGGATAGCCGAACCGTCACCGTTTTTTATTTCAAGTACCGAAAGCGATGAGCCTTCAAGCATTTCGATAAATTCTTTAACATCGTTTTTAGAATACATAAATACAGCCCTCCGAATCAGATTTTCTTAAATACTACGCAAGCGTCATGACCGCCAAAACCGAGGTTTGTAGATGCGGCAACTGTTACATCACGCTTAACTGCCTTGTTCGGTGTGTAGTTAAGGTCAAGTTCTTCGTCCTGCTCATTTAAGTGAATTGTTGGCGGAATCATACCGTCACGGAGAGTAAGAACAGAAACAATAGCTTCGATTGCGCCTGTTGCGCCGAGCATATGACCTGTCATTGACTTTGTTGAGCTGATATTTGCATCGTAAGCCTTTTCGCCGAGAGCCGACTTGAACGCCATTGTTTCGGTAAGGTCGTTTAAGTGGGTTGAAGTACCATGAGCATTGATATAAAGCTGATCGTCATCGGTTGTGCCGGCCTCTGCCATAGCAATTTTGATTGCTCTTGCAAGTCCTGCACCCTCAGGGTCGGGAGCTGTAACATGGTGAGCGTCACAAGTATTGCCGTAACCTGCAAATTCAGCATAAATCTTAGCGCCTCTTGCCTTTGCGTGCTCATATTCTTCAAGTACGAGCATACCTGCACCCTCGCCCATTACGAAACCGTCACGGTTTTTATCAAACGGGCGTGATGCTGTTTCGGGATCTTCGTTTGTAGAAAGAGCCTTCATATTCTGGAAGCCTGCGATTGTAAGAGGAGCAATAACCGCCTCTGTGCCGCCTGCAATGATTGCGTCTGCATAACCGTCCTTAATTGCGTGGAAAGCCTCGCCGATTGAGTGTGTACCTGTTGCACAAGCGCTCATAACCGAAAGTGAAACGCCCTTTGCTTTAAAGCGGATAGCTACATTACCTGTGGCAATGTTACCGATCATCATCGGAATAAAGAAAGGAGATACCTTTCTCGGGCCGCCCTCGTTGAGTGCAGTTACATTGTTTACAAATGAGTGAAGTCCGCCGATACCTGCGCCGATGTACACACCGAAACGCTCCTCGTTAATATTACCGAGGATTCCGCTGTCGTCTACAGCCTGCTGTGCTGCCGCAATAGCGTACTGACAGTAAATATCGAGCTTTCTTAACTCTCTTTTTTCAATATATTTTTCCGGCTCAAAGTTCTTTACAGTACCTGCAAGGTGAACCTTGAGGTCGGAAGTGTCAAATGATGTGATTTTTTCAACACCGTTTACACCTGCGAGCATATTTGCCCACATTGTATCTATATCGTTACCTACAGGGGTGATTGCACCCATACCTGTTACTACTACTCTTCTCATTAAAGCACCTCCGATTACATTGCAAGTCCGCCGTCAACTTTGATAACTTCGCCTGTTACATAGGCGGCGTCATCAGAGCAGAGGAACGCAACTACATTTGCTACATCTTCAGGTGTACCGATACGCTTTGCAGGAATCTGTGCTTTCATAGCGTCTTTTACCTTGTCTGAAAGTGCGTTTGTCATATCTGTGCCGATGTAACCCGGAGCAACGGCATTAACAGTAACGCCTCTGCCTGCAAGCTCTTTGGCAACAGACTTTGTCATACCGATAATGCCTGCCTTAGATGCCGAATAGTTAGCCTGACCCGCATTACCCATAATACCTACAACAGAAGATGTGCTTACAATTCTGCCGTAGCGTTTTTTCATAAAGTGCTTGTAGGTATGCTTAATCATATTGAATGTACCCTTTAGGTTTACGCCGATCACTGCGTCAAAGTCTTTTTCGTCCATATTTAGAACGAGCTTGTCACGGGTGATACCTGCGTTATTTACAAGAATATCAATTCCGCCGAATTCCTCGATTACCTTGTCAACAACCTCTTTTGATGCGTTAAAATCGGAAACATCGCAGAAATACTGCTCAACCTTTGTGTTGTACTCTGCAAGAGCCTCTTTTGCGGCAATGCCCTCGCTCTCATCGCCAACATAAAGAATAGCAATGTTTGCGCCCTGACTTGCAAGTTTTTTAGCTATTGCAAGACCGATACCTCTTGAACCGCCTGTAATAACGGCTGTCTTGTTTTCAAATTTCATAATATCCTCCAAAATCAAAGGTCAAGTGCTTCAAAATCAGCGGGTGTTTCCACCTTGAAAGCCTTAACGCTGTTGTCAATTCTCTTGATAAGTCCTGTTAAAGTCTTGCCGACACCGATTTCAATAAATGTGTCAACACCGTCTTTAATCATATTTTCAACAATTGTCTGCCATCTTACGGGATTTTCTACCTGTGCTCTTACAAGTTCCTTGTAGTCACCCTCGTACGGCTTTGCTGTATAGTCTGAATAAATTGTTACTTTAGGCTGTGCAAACTCAATGTCCTGCATATACTCCGCAAGACCCTTTGCCGCATCTGCCATAAACGGTGAATGGAAAGCACCGCTTACCGCAAGCAATTTTGCTCTGCCGCCCACTGCTTTGACAGCCTCGCAGAAAGCCTCTGCATTTTCGCTTGTTGTAGCAACAACTGTCTGTGCGGGCGAGTTATAGTTTACAGGATATGTCTTGTCAAAGCCCCTGCAAACTTCTTCAACTTTTTCGGGAGTAATTTTCATTACGGCAGCCATCGCACCCGGATTTTCGGTCGCCGCCTTATCCATAAGCTCGCCTCTCTTGCAAACGAGTTTGAAAGCTTCTTCGTCCGAAAGAATACCCGAAAAAGCAAGAGCCGCAATTTCGCCGAGTGAAAAGCCTGCAACGCAGTCAGCCTTAACACCCTTTTCTTCAAGGAATCTTGCCGCTGCAAGGTCTGCCGTAAATACACAAGGCTGTGTGTTTACTGTTTTGCAGAGTTCTTCTGTTGTACCCTCAAAACACTGTGCAGATGTACCTTTGCGGATACCGTCTGCCATATCATATACGCTTTTGGCTGCGGCAGAGGAATTGTAAAGTTCCTTGCCCATTCCGCTGTACTGTGCGCCCTGGCCTGAAAAAACAAATGCTATTTTACCCATTTTGTAGCTCCATTCAATACTTCTTCAGCCTGAGCAAACATTTCTGTAATGATTTCTCTTGCAGGCTGTTCTTTTTTTACCATTGCGGCAACCTGACCTGCAAGAACCGTACCGTGCGAAACATCGCCCTCTCTTACAGCAAGTCTTAATCTGCCGACACCCATCTTTTCAAGTTCTTCGTCACTTACTTCCGATGAGTTGTATTCTGCCTTTGTATATTCACGGGTAAAGGAATTACGGATAGCACGAACAGGATGACCGAGTCTTTTACCTGTTACAACTGTATCAATATCCTTTGCCTTTATGATTTTGTCCTTGTATTCCTGTGCGATTGTACATTCTGTGGCAACCAAAAATCTTGTACCTACTTGTACACCTACAGCGCCGAGCATAAATGCCGCAGCAATCTGTCTGCCGTCTGCAATACCGCCTGCCGCAATTACAGGAATGTTTACAGCGTCAACTACCTGCGGAACAAGAGCCATTGTGGTAAGGTCGCCTACATGGCCGCCTGACTCACCGCCCTCTGCAATAACTGCGAATGCACCTAACTTTTCCATCTTTCTTGCAAGAGCAACGCTCGGAACTACAGGGATAACTTTAATACCTGCATCAAGCCACCTCTGCATATACTTACCGGGGTTGCCTGCGCCTGTTGTAATAACCTTTATGCCCTCTTCGATAACAACCTGAACCGCCTCTTCGACAAACGGACTCATAAGCATAATATTTACACCAAAAGGCTTGTCTGTAAGTTCTTTACACTTTTTAATTTCGGCACGGAGCTGTTCTCCGTTTGAATTCATTGCGGCAATAAGGCCGAGACCGCCTGCGTTTGAAACACCGGCTGCAAGAGAAGCGTCTGCTACCCAAGCCATACCGCCCTGAAAAATAGGAAATTCAAGACCGAGTGATTTATCAATAACGGTAGAAATCATATGTACATTCTCCTTTTTTGTATTTCTGCGTCTGCTTTGTGTTTTTGAGCATAACGCAAAACAACATTTGTTCATAATTGCAGTTTTACACTATTGTTTAAATACTACCGCAAATTACATAAATTGTCAATACACATAATGCAAAATAGTGTAGTTTACATCAACAAGCAATTTTAATCTTTTTTATTTTTATTGGCAATCCACATAGTTTATTAATAACTTTTAAAAATCTTTAACTGCAATAGTCCTCCACTGCTCTTCTAAGCGCTTCCTTCCCTGTAATTTCAACACCTTTTTCAAGTTGTATTACATCGCTTTTCGGCAAATTTGAGGACATAGTTCCCGTTTTCAGGTAAATATTACCGCTTTCTTTATAATAAACATTCAGATAGCCGTCCTCTATTTTCAGGATAAAAACATCTTCCTCACACTTATCCTCGGTATTGCTCTGCTGTACGGTTTGAGCCGACGCATCTGTACCTGCGGTAAATAAATTTCCCGTTACCGCACAAGCTATTAATATGATTCCTGTTACGCAAATAAGCTTTTTCACATCAAAAACTCCCTGTAATTTGCTAAATTCAATACTTTCTCGGCAATAAATTCAGCTTTATTTTTAACTGTTTTAACTATATATTTCCGCTTATTTGTATTATTATACATATATTACATTATATTATATAAAATTTCCCTTTGTAAAAGGCTTATTTTTTAAGAAAAATTTGGCTTTTTATATTTATTTTTTTATTCTCAAGTGGTATAATAATCATTAACTGATATTTTTTGTTTTTGGATAAAATTTAAGAGATTAACTTTGTTTTTGTCAAAGAAGGAGAAATTATGCGTAACAAGCGTGAAACAGACATCAGTCAATATAAAGATATTCAGCCGGAGATTAACCCTGCCGTTCGCAAGGTAAATCCGGTAAAAAGATTTTTCAAGGCGCTCGGTAAATTTATTTTTACGATTTTCTCGGTATGCGTTGTTGCGGGTCTTATCGCAGCTATTTCGCTCGGAATTTACATTGCGAGCCTTGCGTCCGAACCGACAGGCATTGACCTCAGAGCAAAATCGCTTAACCAGACAAGTTTTATTATGGTACAAAATTCAGACGGCAAGTTTGAACAGTATCAAACTCTTTACAGCACAGAAAACAGAATTTGGGTTGACAACCAAAAGATTCCGCAGGCTATGAAAGACGCCGTTGTTGCCATTGAGGACAAGCGTTTCTTCGACCACCACGGAGTTGACTGGACAAGAACCCTCTCTGCCGTAGTAAGTCTTGCCTCGGGCACAGATTCTTACGGCGGTTCTACAATTACTCAACAGCTTATCAAGAATATAACAGACGACAACGAAGTTTCTCTCACAAGAAAAATGCGTGAAATCTGCAAAGCGCTCAAGCTTGAGAACGAATATACAAAGGACGAAATTCTTGAGGCTTACCTCAATGTTGTAAACTTCGGCAACAACTGTCAGGGCGTTGAGTCGGCGGCTCAGCTTTACTTTGACAAGAGCATTGAAAACTGCTCTATCGCCGAGTGTGCGGCTATTGCAGGCATTACTCAAAACCCGTCAAAATGGAATCCTCTTTCTTATCCGGAAAACAATAAAATCAGACGAGAAATCATCATAAACGAAATGTATGACCAGGGCAAAATCACCAAGGACGAATATGATGCCGCTATGAAAGAGTCTGCAAATATGACTTTTGTAGGCTATACAAGCGATCGTGACGATGAAGACGACAACGATGACGGTTACATTCAGAACTGGTACATCGACGAGCTTTTCTATGACGCTCAAAAGGACCTTGCACAATACTACAACATCAGTGAAGACGCTGCGTCCGATAAGCTTTACACAGAGGGTCTTAAAATCTACTGCGCTATGGATATAAGAGCACAGGAAATGATGGAAAATGCAGCTCAAAACATTGACAAAAGCAACGACCCCGAATTACAGATAGCTATGACGCTTATGGGGTTTGACGGCAGAGTAATCGCTACCGTAGGCAGCTCAAACAAAAAGACAGAGGCTTTAAGCTGGGACAGAGCGACAATGTCATCTCTCCAGCCGGGTTCTTCTATCAAGCCTGTTGTAGTTTATCCTTATGCAATCGACAACAAGATGCTTTACTTCTCATCTCAGATTGAGGACGCACCTCTTGAAAAGTACGAAACCAACGAATACGGCGAACTTGTATCGGGTCCTAAGAACTGGTACGCAGGTTACAAGGGCACAATGCTTTTACCTGATGCTATCGAAATTTCTTCAAACGGTACAGCCGCACAGGCTATGAAAATGATTGGCGGTCCAAGCGTGGCTTACGAACAGGTAGTTACAAAAATGGGCTTTTCACACCTTAGCGAAGAGGACGCTTACAACTCGGGCGGTCTTTCAATCGGCGGTCTTACAGGCGGTGTTACAGTCCGTGAAATGGCATCAGCTTACAGCTATATGGGCAACGGCGGTCTTTACTACAACCCATATACCTACTACTACATCACAGACTCCGAAGACAATATTATTATCGACAACAGAAACGCTGTTCCAAAGCAGGCTTACTCTCCGACAACAGCCGCTATTATGAACAGACTTCTCCACTACAATGTAACCAATTCAGTCAATACAAACGCAGGTTCGGCAAGAATCAGCGGTTGGGATATTATCGGTAAGACAGGTACAACCGATGCCGACAAGGACTCATGGTTCTGCGGTATGTCACCTTATGCAACTCTTGCAATTTGGACAGGTTTTGACAACCCACACACAATTTCAAATACAACAGTGGCAACCAGCACATTCAACAAGGTTATGAGCTCGTACTTAAGCGGTATGGAGCACAAGGACTTCAAATTCCCGTCTAACCTTATTGAAGCACAGTACAGCCCTTATTCGGGTCTTATTGTGTCAACCGAAAATGTTTCGGGCAAATATGTCGGTTATTACACAGAAGACAATATGCCTTCAAACGGTGGTTGGGACGGTTACTACGACTCAAGCGATTCCGATGATTACGATGATTATAATTACGATTCATCATCTAATTATTCAGACAGTTCTTATTCTGGTGACGAAAGTCACTCAGGCGGTGGCGACGGAGATACTTCTTCTGCCGAAAGCCAAGGCGGTGAAGAGCCTAAGCCTGAAGAAAGCGGCGGAGATACCTCATCTGCCGAAAGCCAGGGCGGCGAAGAGCCTAAGCCTGAAGAAAGCGGAGGAAATGTATCTGCTCCGGGAGCTTAAGTCAGTTTATCTTGAAGAACTGTCTGCTTACAGGCAGTTCTTCATTAAATACATAAGGGAGTTATAAATTCCAAACTGAAAGGAAAGGATTTAGAATATGATTTCAGTAGCAATAATGGGCCACGGCGTTGTAGGCTCAGGCGTAGCCGAAATTCTTACAACACACAAACAGAAGCTTTTTGCAAGCATCGGAGAAGAAATTTATGTAAAGCACATTCTTGACCTGCGTGAATTTCCCGACAGCCCTTTGGCTGACAGATTTACAAAGGACTTTAACGACATCTTAAACGACAGAGAAGTAAGAGTTGTTGTTGAGGTTATGGGCGGTCTTAACCCTGCATATGACTTTGTAAAGAAGTGCCTTAAGTCCGGCAAGAGCGTAGTAACATCAAACAAAGAGTTAGTTGCGGCTCACGGTGCAGAGCTTTTACAGATTGCAAAAGACGAAAATGTAAACTTCTTATTTGAGGCATCGGTTGGCGGCGGTATTCCGATTATTCGCCCAATCAGTCAGTGCCTTGTAGCAAATATTGTTGATGAAATTGCAGGTATTTTAAACGGCACAACAAACTTCATCCTCACAAAGATGATTGAGGACGGTATGCAGTTTGACGCTGCCCTCAAACTTGCACAGGATCTCGGCTTTGCCGAAAGAAACCCTGCTGCAGATATTGAAGGTCACGACGCTTGCCGTAAAATCTGTATTCTTGCTTCCCTTGCTTTCGGTAAGCATGTTTATCCGAACTTTGTACATACAGAGGGCATCACCGAGATTACTCTTGAAGATGTAAAATATGCAGAGGCTTACAACTGCGTTATTAAACTTATCGGCAGAGTTAAGCGTCTCGACGACGGCAAGATTGATATAATCGTTGCTCCTATGTTTGTACCAAACAAAAGCCAGCTTGCTAACATTGACTATGAGTTCAACGGCATTATGGTAAGAGGCGACTGCACAGGCGATGTAGTATTCTACGGCAAGGGCGCAGGTAAGCTCCCGACAGCAAGCGCAGTTGTAGCCGATGTAGTTGACTGCTGCAAACACTTAAAGACAAGAAAGTTCTTGTTCTGGGCAGACGGCAACGGCGACAATATTCTTCCTTATGAAGAGTCGGTAACAGCAATGTACATCAGAGCAAACACAACATTCGAGCTTGCTCAGGAAGTATTTGGCTGTATAGATAAAATTGAAAAGGCTGACAGCCCAGAGGGCGAGATTGCCTTTGTAACAGCGCAATTACCCTATGGTGAAATTATTGAAAAAATCGCAGCACTCGAAAGCAGAGGTGCAAAGGTTATTTCAAAAATCCGCATAGGTGATTTATAATTGAAAGAGGAGTAAAAGGACATGAGTTTGATAGTTCAGAAATTCGGCGGTAGCTCCGTAGCAAATGCTGAGCGTGTAATGAATGTGGCTAAAATCGTAACAGAAACATACGCTAAGGGCAACGATGTTGTAGTTGTTGTTTCTGCACAGGGCGACACCACAGACGATCTTATCGCAAAAGCCGAAGAAATTAATCCAAATGGTTCAAAGAGAGAAAAAGATATGCTTCTTGCAGCAGGTGAACAGATTTCTATTTCACTTCTTGCAATGGCTATCGAAAAGCTTGGTTACCCTGCTGTATCACTTCTTGGTTGGCAGGCAGGTTTTGAAACAACCAACATTCACACAAGCGCAAGAATCAAAAAGGTTGACCCAAGCCGTATCCGTCATGAACTTGACAAAAAGAGAATTGTTGTTGTTGCCGGTTTCCAGGGCCTTGCTAAAACAGACGATATTACAACTCTCGGCAGAGGCGGTTCCGATACAAGCGCAGTAGCTATTGCAGCTGCAATGCACGCTGACCTTTGTCAGATTTACACAGATGTAGAAGGCGTTTATACAGCCGACCCAAGAAAAGTTGAAAACGCAAGAAAGCTCAAAGAAATTTCTTATGACGAAATGCTTGAGCTTGCTACACTCGGCGCACAGGTACTCAACAACCGTTCAGTTGAAATGGCTAAAAAATATAACATCGAGCTTGAAGTCCTCTCAAGTATGACAAGAGCATCGGGTACAATAGTAAAGGAGAAAACAAAAATGGAAAAAATGTTAATCAGCGGCGTTGCTAAAGATACAGATGTTGCAAGAATTTCTGTAACAGGTATTCCTAATGAGCCTGGTCTTGCTTTTAAAATCTTCTCAAAACTTTCTGCTAAGGATATCAATGTAGATATTATTCTTCAGTCAATCGGTCACGACGGCAAGAAAGACATCAGCTTTACAGTTCCTAAGTCAAGAGGTGCCGAAGCTGCCGAGGCTCTCAAAGATTACATTGAGAACTTTGACGGTACAGAAATCCTCGTTGACGAGAGCGTAGCTAAGATTTCAATTGTCGGCGCAGGTATGGAAAGCCACGCAGGCGTTGCTACAAAGATGTTTGAGGCTCTTTACGATGCACAGGTAAACATCCAGATGATCAGCACAAGCGAAATCAAGGTTTCTGTTCTTATTGACGAAAACGACGCAGATAAGGCTGTTAAGGCTATCCACGCTAAGTTCTTTGATTAATTTAGAGTTTTATATGCATATCAAAAGCTCCTCTTTGTTGGGGAGCTTTTATTTTATCGTTAATTTTATAAGGTTTTTATAGAACGCTTAGCAAAATAATTATAAAAGTTATTTATTTTAACATTGCAATAAATTAAGCTAAACCATAATTACCCAATTTTTTATAAAGAAATTTTAATAAAAAGCCAAACAAAAAATCCCGACGGATAAATCCGTCGGGATAAAAAACTTTGGAAATTAAATTACTTAACTTCAACTTCAGCGCCAGCTGCTTCGAGCTTAGATTTGATCTCATCAGCCTCGTCCTTAGATACAGCCTCTTTAAGAGTCTTAGGTGCGCCGTCAACGAGAGCCTTAGCTTCCTTAAGGCCAAGACCTGTGATCTCACGAACAGCCTTGATAACAGCAATCTTGTTGCCGCCAGCACTCTTAAGAACTACATCAAACTCCGTCTGCTCAGCAGCAGCAGAAGCAGCCTCTGCAGGACCTGCAACAGCAACTGCAGCAGCAGCTGATACACCAAACTCATCCTCTACAGCGTGTACAAGCTCTGAAAGCTCGAGAACTGTGAGGCCTTTTAATTCTTCAATAATAGCAGTAATTTTCTCTGATGCCATTTTAATTTACCTCCGATATAATAAGTTGTAAAATTTAAGTTAATATTGCAGATTATTCTGCAGCAGGTTCCTCAGCAGGAGCCTCTTCTGTTGCGGCTGCTAAACAAGCCTCAACACCGCCCTTATCAACAACAGCCTGAATAGCTCTTGCGAAAGAAGCAATCGGTGCCTGGAATGCACCAAGTACATTTGCGAGAAGTACATCTCTTGTAGGAAGTTTTGAAAGAGCTGTGATTGTATCCATATCAATAACAGCGCCGTCAAGGTAACCTGACTTAACCTTAAAGTTATCGTGATCCTTAGCATAGTTGCAGAGGATTCTTGCAGCAGCAGCGTATTCGCTGTCGCTTGTAGCGAGAGCTGTTGTACCCTCAAGAACAGGCTTAATGTCCTCAAGACCTACTTCATCACAAGCACGAGATAAAAGTGTGTTCTTAACTACTGAATAGTGTACATTGTTTTCACGAAGTTCTTTTCTAAGCTTTGTATCGTCCTCAGTATTGATACCCTCGTATGATACAACTAAACCTGTAACAGAGTTCTTAAGTCTTGCTGTAAGTTCTTCAACGATGACTTTCTTCTGCTCTAAAACACTTTGACTTGGCAATTATTTCACCTCCAAAATTTTTTAAACGCAGTATCTAAAGTTCTTAAAAAACAAGGCAGTCCGATTAGACCTCGGACTGCCGCAAAAATACAAAAATAATGTAAAATTGCATCTTCCTCGGCAGGCGGTATAACCTTTATGCATATTGCACCTGCTGTCTTTAGAACAGCGAATTTATATTCACACCAAAGGTGTAAACATTAAAGTAATTATAATCAAACACCAAACTTAGCAGGTGAAATACGAACGCTTGGTCCCATTGTTGATACAATGGCAACTGAACGAATGTACTGACCCTTTGCAGCAGCTGGCTTAGCCTTTACGATAGCTTCCATAAGTGTATCGAAGTTCTCGCCGAGCTTTTCTGCGCCAAAGCTTACCTTACCGATTGGGCAGTGAATGATGTTTGTTTTGTCAAGACGGTACTCAATCTTACCTGCTTTAGCTTCTTTAACAGCCTTAGCAATGTCAGGAGTAACAGTACCTGCCTTTGGGTTTGGCATAAGACCACGAGGACCAAGGATTCTACCTAAACGACCTACAAGACCCATGCAGTCAGGAGTTGTGATAAGAACATCAAAGTCCATCCAGTTTTCCTGCTGAATCTTCTTAGTCATATCCTCAGCACCTACAAAGTCAGCACCTGCTTCCTTTGCAAGCTCCTCATTAGCGCCCTTACAAATTGCAAGAACTCTAACATTTTTACCTGTACCGTTAGGGAGTACAACAGCGCCTCTAACCTGCTGGTCAGCGTGACGGCTGTCAACACCGAGCTTTACATGAAGCTCAACGGTTTCATCAAACTTAGCGGTGCTTGTCTTGATAACAGTTTCAAGAGCCTCGCCTGGTTCGTATAATTTTGATTTGTCAACGAGCTTAGCTGCGTCAACATATTTTTTACCGTGTTTCATCAGTTTTCCTCCATTGATAGGTGGTCAATCGGGAATTCCCTCCCACCCGGATAATTAGTCAACTACTGTAATACCCATGCTTCTTGCAGTACCTGCAACCATGCTGATTGCAGCTTCAAGAGAACCTGCGTTAAGGTCCGGCATTTTCTGCTCTGCGATCTTTGTGATCTGCTCACGAGTAATCTGAGCTACCTTTGTCTTGTTTGGTACGCCAGAACCACTCTCAATGCCACAAGCCTTCTTAAGAAGAACTGCTGCCGGTGGAGTTTTAGTAACGAAAGTGAATGAACGGTCTGCATAAACTGTGATAACAACAGGGATAATAAGACCTATGTCATTCTTTGTGCGCTCGTTAAAATCCTTTGTGAACGCAACGATATTTACGCCGTGCTGACCAAGAGCAGGTCCAACAGGCGGAGCCGGAGTAGCCTTTCCGGCAGGTATCTGTAACTTAATTAAGCCAACTACCTTCTGAGCCATTGTGTTTGCACCTCCAAAATTCGTGGTAAATTGCGGGACACCACTATGTAGGTTCCCTCCCACAGGGAACATTTTGTTCCCAATAATAAGCCGTAAGGCAAATTATCTGCGATTAATCCTCAAGCAGTTCAGCCTGACCTAACTCAAGCTCAACCGGAGTTTCTCGTCCGAACATTGAAACAATGACACGGACATAGTTTTTGTCAGCGTCGATTTCTTCAACCACACCGACAAAATCATCAAGGGGACCATCGATAATACGAACTGAATCGCCCACCGAGTAGTTCACCTTTACAGAGCGGGTTTCAACGCCCATTCTGTAAACCTCAGCATCTGTAAGTGGAACAGGTTTAGATCCCGGTCCTACAAATCCTGTGCATCCTCTGATATTTCGTACTACATACCACGTTTCATCAGTGTAAACCATCTTAACAAATACATAGCAAGGATAAATTTTATTTTCAACCTCTTTTGTTTTGTCGCCGACGGTTTCGGTTACGATTTCTGTAGGTACTTTAACATCAACAATCATATCCTGAAGATTTCTGTTCTCTGCAGTTGTCATTAAGTCAGCTGCTACCTTATTTTCGTAGCCGGAATAAGTATGCACTACATACCATTTTGCTTCTTGATCTGCCATTTACTTTCTTCCTTTCGTAAGTTAGTAATAACAGAGATTAAGCTGAAGTGTTCATAACTAAGCCGAGCAGAGCGAAAAGTCCTCTGTCAAGGCCGAAAATGAACAGTCCCACAACTACAATTACGCCGATAACAATACCGAAGTTCTTTGTAGTCTGCTTTGGTGAAGGCCAAGTAATTTTCTTGAGTTCACCCTTGCACGCACTGAGGTACTTAAAGAGCTTTTGAAAAACATTCTGTTTGTTTTTCTTAGCAGGTTTCTTGGCATCCGCTTTCTTAGCGTCAGCCTTTTTAGCTTCAACCTTTTTGTCAGCCATTTTAAACCTCCATTATTTTGTTTCCTTGTGCGGAGTGTGTTTCTTACAGAAACGGCAGTACTTGTTCATTTCAAGTCTGTCGGGACTGTTTTTCTTGTTTTTCATTGTGTTGTAATTACGCTGTTTGCACTCTGTGCAGGCCAATGTGATTTTAACTCTCATAACGGCACCTCCCGGTTTTTTCGGAATATTTTAGCCTCCCTCAATAGGGCAGAAAAATAAAGCCCCTTTCAGAGGTATAACTATTCTATCATATACAAAACACTAAGTCAAGTGTTTTTTCGCAAAAAATCGCAGTATTTCTGCTTTTATATAAGATTAATCATTAAGTGTCGATGCTTTAGAAACATTCTTTTTCTTCGGCTTTTCGGGCTTAACCTTTTTGCCCTTGTATTTTCTTGCGGCTTTTGCGGCCTTTTTCAGGTCATCGCTTAAATACTCAAACACTGTGTTGAACTGCTCATCATCAAGAGCATTGAGCAATACTATGGTGATAATTGAGCGTGTGTCAGCATCGCCGTTGTTGTACTGAAGATTAAAGATACCAACGAGTTTTTCAAGCTGCGGCTTTGTTGCGGATTTTACATAATCAACAATCTTCGGAGCAATCTTTTCTTTTGCGAAAGTTGCGCCTCTGAACGGAAAATATCCGTCCTCTTCGTACTTGATTTCCTCTTTAAGTTCAGGGAAAACAGCTACAAAGCGCTTTGCAAGGAATTTAGGATCCGCATTGCCGTCATCGTCCTTTTTCTTTTTCTGCTTAATCTGCTTTGCACGCTTAACGGCAACAGCGCCCGAAACGCCCTCAATAAAGTCGTTTGAAATACTCTCGACATCTTTCTGTGTGCTTTCTTCGTCAAGCATCCATGTGGCAAGAGTTTTCCACTCGTTGTCAGGGCCTTCCTCTGTCATAGTACAGGTGCGCAGTACCATATGAGTTTTTTCTTTGTAATAAACTACCGAATAAGCAACATTTTCGCTTGTAAAAAGCGCTACAATTTCCTGCTTGTCGTCGGCCGCTACCTTTTGTCTTGTATATCCGGCAGGAGCAAGCTGAGCCTCAACCTTACCTGCAATATATTCAAAAGCATTTTTTATTTCCAAAGTCATACATCCTTTCTAAATGTATTCACCAATATATTATACAGTTAATATGTGCTCTTGTCAATTACAGAAAAGGGCAACGGCACGCATTATTTTTTTGTTTTAACTTGAAACCAATGCCTTTATATGTTATTATTAAGAGGTATAATTTTATGCAATAACGAAAAGAAGGTTTTAATATGTCTTCAGCTAATGCCATCGGTGTGTTTGACTCCGGGCTTGGAGGATTGAGTGCGGTAAGAGAATTTCTGCACATTCTTCCAAATGAAAATATAATATACTTCGGCGATACGGGCAGAGTTCCCTACGGAAACCGAAGCCGAGAAATCATTACAAAATATGCTTTTCAGGATACAAATTTTTTGCTTGAGAATAATGTAAAAATGATTGTTGCCGCCTGCGGTACGGTAAGTTCTGTTGCAGGCAAAAAGCTCGAAAGCGACCTGCCTGTTCCTTACACAGGCGTTATAAATCCGACTGCCTTTGCTACTGCAAAAAAGACAAAAACAGGCAGAATCGGCGTTATAGCCACAGCCGCTACAATAAGCACACATAACTACAAGGCTCGTCTTGAAAAGTTAAATCCCGAATTTAAGGTATTTGAAAAGGCTTGCCCTCTCTTTGTTCCGCTTGTGGAAAACGGATTTATACATAAAGACGATCAGATTGTTCGCCTCACAATAAAGCATTACCTTACGGAGCTTGTGGAAAATGATATTGACACACTCATTTTGGGCTGTACTCATTATCCGTTGCTTGCAGATGCGATTTCAAGCGTAATCGGCAACAGCATTGAGCTTATTGACTCCGGCTACGAAACCGCTTTATACACCAAAAAGGTGCTCGGAGAAAATAATCTCCTCAACAACAGCACCGAGCAAGGCGCTTCATCATTCTTTGTAAGCGACACTCCCGAGGGCTTTGAAAGTGTTGCGGAGTTATTCCTTGGCAAAAATATGGAGCACACGGTAACGCAGATAGATATTGAAAAATACTGATAATCGGAGGAATTTATGGAAAAAGAAAAGAATCCTTATATGATTTCGATTGTCGGTGAGCAGAAAGTTGAAGGACAAGACGACCGCATTGAAGTAATTACCGAGGGTAAATATATGATGAAAAACGGTCATTTCCTTATAAACTACAAGGAATATGACGAAGATTTGCCCGATAAGTTTCTCAACAACCTGGTTAAGGTTGAAAACGAAACCGTTACGATTTCACGCAAAGGACCGTTAAGTTCTCAACTTATACTTGAAAAAGGCAAAAGACATCAGTGTATGTACCAAACCATTGCGGGCACGCTTTCAATCGGTGTGTTTACAAAAACGCTCAACAACAATCTTAACGAAAACGGTGGTTCACTTGAGGTTATCTACACTCTTGACTTCAACTCGGACCTTGTGAGTGAAAACCGATTTAGAATAGACATTGAAAAGAAGAAAGAGGTAGAAAACAATGAACATTTATGCTGAAGCAGTCGGCAAGCTTAAACTTGCAATTAATTCTGCCATTGAAAAGGCAATTTCAGAGGGTGACCTGCCACAGGCAGAATTACCCGATTTTATTATAGAAACACCTGCCGACAGATCACACGGCGACTTTGCAACAAATGCCGCTATGGCAGGCGCAAAGGCTTTCCGTATGCCTCCTTTTAAAATTGCACAGGCTATCACATCACACCTCGACCTTGATGGTACAATGTGCGAAAGATTTGAAACCGCAGGTCCGGGATTCATCAACTTTTTCCTCGGTTCAAAATTTTATTCAGCAGTAGTAAACAGCGTACTTGAAAATCCGGAAACCTTCGGCAATTCGGATTTTGGCAAGGGCGAAAAGGTAATGGTAGAGTTCGTATCCGCAAACCCTACAGGCCCTATGCATATGGGTAACGCAAGAGGCGGCGCACTCGGCGACTGTCTTGCCGCTGTTCTTGATAAGGCAGGCTACAATGTATGGCGTGAATTTTATGTAAACGACGCAGGCAATCAGATTGAAAAGTTCGGCTGCTCACTCGAGGCCCGTTATCTTCAAATTTTTAAGGGTGACGAAATCGTATTCCCGGAGGATGGTTATCAGGGCGTTGACATAACAGAACTTGCACAGGAATATGCCGACATTCACGGCGACAGCCTTGTAAATGTATCTTCCGAAGAGCGCAAAAAAGCTCTTGTAGATTTTGCACTTCCTAAGAATATAAGCAAAATGCAGAGCGATATGGCAAAGTACAACATCACCTATGACAAGTGGTTCTTTGAGAGTGAACTTCATAAGAGCGGCGCTGTAAAGGCGGTTGTTGACACACTCACGGAAAAAGGACTTACATATGAGCAGGACGGCGCTGTATGGTACAAGAACAAGCAGGTACTTACAGAAAAGCTCTTAAAGCAGGGCAAAACTCAAAAATACATTGACAATCTTGAATTAAAAGACGATGTACTTATCCGTCAGAACGGCAACCCTACCTACTTTACAGCCGACATTGCTTATCACAAAAATAAATTTGACAGAGGTTTTACAACTCTTATTGATATATGGGGCGCAGACCACCACGGTCATGTAATGCGTATGAAAGGCGCAATGGACGCTATCGGCTATGACGGCGACAAACTCAATGTTGTGCTTATGCAGCTTGTAAAACTCGTTAAGAACGGCGAAATCGTAAGAATGAGCAAGCGTACAGGTAAAGCAATTCAGCTTGGCGACCTCCTTGAGGAAGTACCTGTTGACAGCGCAAGATTCTTATTCAACACCCGTGAGGCAAATACACAGATGGACTTTGACCTTGACCTTGCGGTTGCACAGGACAACCAGAACCCTGTATATTATGTTCAGTATGCACACGCAAGAATTTGCAGTATCATAAAGGCGCTTGCAAAAGACGGCATTAACCCACGCAAATGTACAGATGCGGAACTTGCACTTCTCACAGCGCCCGAAGAAAAGGAGCTTATCCACCACCTCGCATCATATACAAATGAGATTGAGAGTGCGGCTAAGGACTATGACCCAACCAAGATTACCCGCTATGTAACACAGCTTGCAACACTTTTCCACAAGTTCTACAATGCCTGCCGTGTTAAGGGCGAAGACGAGGCACTCACACAGGCAAGACTTGCACTTTGCGAAAGCGTAAAGGTTGTAATCAAGAATGTTCTTACAATGTTCAACATCTCTTGCCCGGAGAGTATGTAATTTTTATAATTGATACCGAAGTTAAAATCCCCTCAGATATTAAATCTGAGGGGATTTTTGCAAATAGATATAGCAAACTATTCTCCTTTTGCAATAAGCGATGTAAAACTTGACATTTCATCATATAAATCACGACATGCACGAAGCATATCGGCACAATCATTCATATAATTCATAAGGTCATTATATGAACTTCCGTAAACATTTGACGGTATTTTAGCAATAACATTTTCCAATTTTTTTGAGAAACTTTTAGTACCGTTTGGATAAATATCGCACAATGTACTTGCCGATTTAAAATACACTTTTCCTTTTGTCAGATACTCCTGGGCCGTTATATATTTATGTAAAATAAATTGGTTATCCCGAAAAAGCCTTGATTTACAAGCATTTTAAGAGGATTGCAAGTCGAATTTACTACCGATTTACTACTTTTAACGGAAAGGGCTTTGATATGCCACCGCAACCTCTTAAAGCTGACCCATGAATGAGCAACGGCACATCACACAATCGAATACAGACCGCACAAGCGGCGTTTCTTACTTCCCATAACCGGGAGAACAGGAACGCCGCTTTTTTTATACCATCTGTTACGGAGTAGGAACGAAAAAGACCTTGCCACGCAAGGCTTTCCGGGCGTGTTCCCGAACGGGTAAGAGGTTTATACCTTATCCCTCAAAATCGCCGTTCTACTGCGTAACAAATCCGAAATAAAGGAGTGAACCACAATGGCAGTTTTCCGAGTGGAACGCAACACAGGCTACACCGTAATGAGCAACCACCACCTACGCAACAAGGAGCTGTCCCTAAAGGCAAAGGGGCTGTTATCGCAAATGCTGTCCTTGCCGGAGGATTGGGACTATACCCTTGCGGGACTATCCTACATCAACCGGGAGAAAATCGACGCTATCCGAGAAGCTGTCCGGGAACTGGAACGAGCCAGATATATCGTGCGTTCAAGGGAGCGTGACGAGAAAGGACGCTTGCGGGGTGCAGAGTATGTGATCTACGAACAGCCGCAAAAGCCTGTATCGGATTTACCTATATTGGAAAATCCAACATTGGATAATCCAACGTTGGAAAAACCTATGCAGGAAAAACCTACGTTGGAAAATCCAATGCAATTAAATAAAGATATACAAAGAACTGACTTACCAAAGAAAGAAAAATCAAATACGGATTTATCAAGTACCCATTCCATTCCTATCCATTCCCTAAATCCCCTGCCTTATGGGGACACGGCGGCTGTGCCGGAAAGGAAACGAACGGAAAAGAACGACGCATACCGTGTGTATGAGGAAATTATCAAGGACAATATCAGCTATGACATTCTCTTGCAGGATAACCACCTTGACGCTGACCGTATCAACGAAATCGTTGACCTTATCCTTGAAACCGTCTGCACGAAACGCAGTACGATCCGTGTTGCCGGGGACGACTACCCGGCAGAGCTTGTAAAGAGCAAATTTATGAAACTGGACAGCGAACATATCCGTTTTGTCCTTGACTGTATGCGGGAGAACACAACGAAAATCCGCAACATCAAACAGTACCTAAAGGCGGCGTTGTTCAATGCACCGTCCACAATCGGCAATTATTATACGTCCCTTGTGTCGCACGACATGGCAAGCGACACATGGAATAAACCGAAATCCGGTTTTCCGGACTACTCATGCAAACCGGGCGAAAGCCTGTAATACAACCAAAGGAGGATTTTTCTATGGCACAGAAAACAGGAGCATTGATTTTTGACGAACAGACCGACCGCTACGACATTCGCTTTGACCTTGCCGACTACTACGGCGGCTTGCATTGCGGCGAGTGCTTGGAGGTATTCGCAGGCGGCAAATGGAAGCCGACCCGGATTGAGTACGGCGACAACTGGTACCTTGTTGGTATCCGAGCCGAGGACTTGAACGGCTTGCGGGTAAGAATTTAATGCACGGCACACGATGGGGCAACCGGGAAATCGGCTGTCCCTTTTTTCATGCCCGCGACGTACCGAAAAGCGGTGTGCCGCCCTAAACCACTACTACCCCATGAAAGGAGGAACAAATGCAGGAACAGGTAAATGAAAAAATCGTTGCCCTGTCTATCCGAGGGGCAAAGCTAACGGCTGTCATGCTGCAAAAGGCTATGAAAAAGCTGCTTGAAGAAATGAAACGGCAGCAAGGCAAGCCCCCAAAGGGCAAGCAGACCCTAAAGCAGCTTATGAAACAGAACGCAGGTGTTTCCAACATTGAGATCACCGGGGAGAATATCAAAGCCTTTGAGAGTACAGCAAAAAAGTATCATATCGACTTTGCGCTGAAAAAGGACATGACGGAAACACCGCCCCGGTATCTTGTGTTTTTCAAAGGCAGGGACGCGGACGTGCTGACCGCCGCTTTTAAGGAATTTTCCACAAAGAAGCTGACGCAGGAGAAAAAGCCCTCTATCCGAAAGCTGCTGTCTGATTTTAGGCAAAAGGCGGCAGCACTGAACGCGCAGCGGGAACAGGTCAAAAACAAAGACAGGGGGCGTGAACGATGAACAATCGAAATCTGAAAAAGTGGATTATCCCAAATCTGCCCTATATCCTCTTTGTGTATCTCTTTGACAAAGCAGCACAGGCGGTACGGCTTGCCCCCGGCGCAGACCTTTCCGGCAAGCTCTTAGGTATCGGGAACGGCTTTACTTCTGCTTTTGCGTCGCCCCTGCCGAGCTTTTTCCCGGTGGATATGCTGATAGGCATTGCCGGAGCTATCCTTATCCGGCTGATTGTCTACACCAAAGGCAAGAACGCAAAGAAATACCGTAAAGGCGTGGAATACGGCTCTGCCCGTTGTGGTGCATAATCTTAACTGTAAGGAAAACTATGTGGACGCAGGAGGTATGCACATGAACGAATATAATAAAATTACAGCCCTTTACTCCCGCCTTTCCGTCGGGGACGAGGACAGAGATGGCGGCGAGAGCAACAGCATTGTAAACCAAAAGGCATTTCTGGAACGGTACGCCCAACAGCAGAGATTAACCAATATCCGGCACTACATTGACGATGACGAAAGCGGCAGGTTCTTTGACCGCTCTGCCTATTCCCGCATGATGGAGGATGTGGAAAACGGAAAAATAGGCGTCTGCATTATGAAAGACCTGACGCGCTGGGGGCGTGATTATCTCCAAGTCGGCAATGCAATGGAGGTATTCAGACGGAACAATGTCCGCTTTATCGCGGTCAATAACGGCATAGACAGCGACAATCCCGATACATTGGAGTTTGCGCCCTTTATCAATATCATGTCGGAGTGGTACGCAAAGGACATCAGCAAGAAAGTAAAAACGGGTATCAGGACCAAGGGTGCAAGCGGCAAACCCATCGCCACCGAAGCCCCATACGGATATATGAAAGACCCGAACAACAAGGATTTTTGGATAATCGACGAGGAAGCCGCCGAAGTGGTACGCTTGATTTTCCGTCTGTTTATCGGCGGGAAGAACAGAAACCAAATTGCCGTATATCTCAAAAACGAGCAAATCCTCACGCCTACGTTCTACCTCAAACAGCACGACAGAGGGACAGCGAAAAGCAGACCGCTGAACGAGGAAAATCGCTATAAATGGAACAAAGCAACCTTAACCAAGATACTCACAAGGCAGGAGTATTGTGGTGATGTTGTCAATTTCAAGACCACAAAGCATTTTCGGGACAAGCGCAACCACTATGTAGATAAAAGCGAATGGCAGATAACCGAGAATGTGCATGAGCCGATTATCGACCGCGCCGACTTTGAAACCGTACAGCGGATTTTGGAAAACGCGCCTGTCAGACGCCCTAACGGGGACGGAGAAATCCACCCTTTGTCGGGCTTGATGTTCTGTAAAGACTGCGGCGCAAAAATGCACATTCGCATAGATTACAGGAACGGCGGCAAGCGTCATGTTGCCTTTTGCAGCGAGTACCACAAGGGCAAAGCCAAAAATCCCAAATGCAATTCCCCGCACATCATAGACGCTGATTTAGTCATGCAGACTATCGCGGATGTTCTGAAAAAAGTTGCAGAATACTCCATAAGCAACCGGGAGGAATTTGAAGCATTAGTCCGAAAAAACCTTGATATGCAGCAGACGGACAAGAGCAAAAAACAGCAGAAGCGTATTCCGCAAATTACAACACGCCTTGAACAGATTGACAAGGTGCTGAATAAACTCTACGAGGATAACGCCCTCGGTGCTATCCCACAAGACCGATACGAGCAAATGTCACAGAAATATTCGGAGGAATACTATACGCTGAAAGCGGAACTTGCAGAACTCAAAGAACAGTTATCCGCGTTTGAGGACGCAGGAGGATGGGCGCATAAGTTTTTGAAGCTGATAGAACGCTACGCCGCCTTTACCGACCTTACCCCCGCCATTCTCAATGAATTTATCAGCAGAATTGAAGTGCATGAGCGCGATAAGAAAAGGGCAAAACAAGCTGTTCAGCATATCGGGATATATTTCAGCTATATCGGCAAGTTTGAAAACGAACTGACACAGCTTGCAGAGCCGACAGAGGAAGAAATCCGGCAAATGCGGGAGAAAATCGAAGAAGCCCAAAAGGAAAAGAGCCGCGCTTATCATCGGAACTACTCAAAGGAATACCGGGCGAAAAACCTTGAAAAACGCCGGGAGTATGAACGCATCAAGGCGCGGGAATATCGGGCAAAGCGAAAGGCGCAAGCCGCTGCGCTGCCCGTATCGTAAAACAGAATAACCGACAGCAGAAAGGGATTTTCCAACTATGGGAAATCCTTTTTTTGCACCCAAAGGAAGGAGTGACCCAATGACAGAAAAGAAAACCACAACCACCGCGCAGAAGCAGCCGGATGGTATCATCACAACACAGCGGAACGGACAGACCATCGTTGCGGAGTTGTTTTTCAATCACAGAAGCGCAGAAACATTCCGCGACAAGCTGCTGAAAGCGATACTTGCCGACTATTCGCATTTTTCTGCGTCTGACGGTCAAGAGCCGTAAAAACGGAATATTTGACGATTGGAACACTCTGGACGAGGAATGTATCGCCAGAGCATTTTCTATTGAAAAAACGCCGTTTTTCCCAAGTCAAGAGCCGAAGAAAACACCCGAAAAATGCCCCTACTGCGTAACAGGGGCGCAGAAAGGAGAGTTTATGAAAACAGGACTGAAAAAGCAGGAAAAGACCACCGATATTTGGTTTGACGAGAAAGACCCCCTTATCCATATCCGCACCCACAACACCGACTTGAAGAACAGGCTGACCGCGTACAGCCGCCGCTTCCCCTCTGTCTGTAAGCTGACCGACAGCGACCCGGAAACGGGCTGTATGGAGTTTGAGATTGCAAAGGGACGCTTCTCTTTCCGTCTGACCGCACCATACAGCGAGGAACGCAGACAGGCGGCAAGCGACTATGCAAAGAAGCATGGTATTTCAGCCGGGAAAAGCAAGCCATGACACAAAGATACAGTAAAATTATTAGGTAAGGACGGTTGATGTCTATGTAAAACGAACAGGAGGATAAAAATTGACTGGAAGCATTTACGGCTATGTGCGTGTCAGCACAAGAGAACAAAACGAGGACAGGCAGCTTATCGCCTTACGCGAGGTAGGCGTTTCAGATAAGAATATCTTTATGGATAAGCAATCCGGCAAAGATTTTGAGCGTCCACAGTACAAAAAGCTGCTTAGAAAAATGAAAAAAGACGACCTGCTCTATATCAAGAGCATAGATCGTCTGGGACGCAACTATGAAGAAATCTTACAGCAATGGCGTATCATCACAAAGGACAAGGGCGTTGACATTGTGGTTTTGGATATGCCCCTGCTTGATACGCGCCGGGGAAAAGACCTTATGGGAACATTTCTCTCGGATATTGTGCTTCAAGTGCTGTCCTTTGTGGCAGAAAACGAGCGCACCAATATCAGACAGCGGCAAACAGAGGGTATCGCGGCAGCAAAGGCGCGGGGTGTGCGCTTTGGGCGACCACCACGCCCCTTGCCGGATAACTTTCATGCTGTTTATCAGAGGTGGCGTGCCGGGAAAATTACCGGCACAGCAGCCGCAAAAGAGTGTGGTATGCCCCTTGCGACCTTTCGCTACCGGGCAGAAATCTACGAAAAAGCCAAATTATTGTAAATAGGCGGTTTTACAGAAAGGTGTACTTTCCTGTAAACGCATTTTATCGACAAATTAGCCGGGATATAAACGAATATTTACATTTCAAGACTTGAAAAACGCCGTCTGAAGAAGTATAATATTAAATACCTATAAGCAATAGGCGGTTTACAGGAAAGTACACGTTACTAAAGGGAATGGAGATAAATTATTAGATATACTACTGACAGCTTC